>CEUI01035468.1_pt1 | contig 13167 bp, 14 predicted proteins | sample 531411 | NCBI WGS metagenome assembly CEUI01 (sample SAMEA2622841, study PRJEB7988) | marine metagenome | isolation source: saline water (ENVO:00002010), including
TCTGCAAACTTTCGATGATCGTCTGTTTCAAAGACAGTCATAACTATACCCATATTAAGTTGCCAGTTGTCAGTTATAACTCCTCCAATAACTGTATTCATCTTATTAAAGGTGTACATAGATTTAACTGTGACTAGATCTCCGACCTTCATGACGTTTATAAATAGTTTTAGTAAACGTTTAAAATAACCACTAGTTACTAATATAATATCAGTATACCGTCATGAATTTAGTATTACCAGAAGTTGATCGAATATCTCATATTTTTCCTAAGCCTTTGAAAATAAAGCAAAAGGAACAAAAGATTATTCAACCTATTGAAAATACTAAACTTTGTTATAAAGACATCGTGCACGAGTTTTATACTGAAGATTTAATAGAGTTAATAAAATATGCAAAGAATATTCGAAAATTGGAGAAGTTTTATGGTTGAGCGCGTCGGAGAAGCTGACGAAAAAGATACTGACCAAGTTGGTTTAGTAATTGTTTTAGATTCACAAGAGCGCGCGCTAATCTTAAAAAGAAGTGAAGAAGTTGGATATGGAGCCAACAGATGGTCAGTACCCGGTGGACACATTCAAGAAGATGAAACCAACGAAGAAGGCGCTATAAGAGAAACCAAAGAAGAAACCAATTTAGAAGTTTCTAATTTAGATCATATTAAATCTCTCGGACGTTTACATTTTTTTGTAGCGCACGGTTTCAGCGGAGATCTTAAAATTAATTTTGAACACACAGATTCTGCTTGGGTTACTCATGAAGATTTAAGTGATTATGATATTGTAGAAGAAACCAAAAGCATATTGGATGAACTCTTAGAAGGAGTACACGAATGAAAAAAATTATTGTTATAGCGTTTCTTTTAATATTGGTTTTTGCAAACTATGCATTTTCTGCCCAGCCAAAATCAAAATTTTATGATTTCGGAGATCAATTGATTGACGGAAAAATTAACAAGCCAACTGCATTATATACTGATGCCAGAACTAAAGTAAAATTTGATCGTTTATTAAAATTAAAGAAATCGTTTTTGAAGTCTTTATATACGACGGCCAAAGAAAAGGTTTTTAAATGAAATATAATAAGAAAGATGAGATTGCCATATATTCATTAATATTTGTTTCCTTTCTTGTGTTTGGTACCATAGCATATGCTTTAATTGTGGGGTGTTGATATGTGTTTAGTGTGTATTGAATTTCAAAAAGGAAAATTAACTGCTTTTGAAGCAAAAAGAAATCTTACAGAAATGTATGTTGATGTTGGATTAGAGCACACTTTAGAAGCTCTTAAAGTTATTGAAGAAGTGGAAGATTTAGAAAAAGTAAAAGAAGGTCATGAATTAAAATGAAAATTAAGTTTGATCGATTCACAATAAGTCTCATACCTGAAAATGAACAGGATGTAGCTTTCATAGAAGATACAATGGGTCTCTCTGAGGACGGATCACAAATATCTATTGAAAGGATTGATAGTGAAAATATCGAAATGGGTTTTAGATTAGAAACTGATTTACCAGTCACACCTAAACCAATAAGAACACAAACAAAGAAAAAAGTTGAAACATTTGAAAGACCTTTGGAGGATTTTATAGATGTTGCAGGCTCATGGGATGGTCCACCATATAAAAGGAGCGGCGACACAAAAAGATTAGATGAATTAGAATAAAGGAATTATAAATTGAGTCCATATCACCAGGATGAAAGTATTGATCTACAGCAAGTTGAAGAGTGGCTCAAAAAAGCTTCTTTAAATCAATTTAACGTTTTTGACAATTATAATAAAGTAATATTGAGACTTTGCAAAACATTATTAGAAGAATGGAAAAAGAATGACAGTAACTAAAGATAAAAAGATTGCCTCCTTAAAAGAAAGAGTTGAAGGCTTGGAAAAAGAGGTTGCAAAATTAATGGATGAAAATCAATCATTGTGGGATATGTTAGATGAAATAACGGCGTCGGACATTAAAAATTGGACGGATACTCTACAAAAAGAACATGAAAAAATGAGGATTGATAAACTGATGATTACGAAAAAGATGGGTGATGCATAGTTATATTATAGATGAAGAAAATATTAATGGCTCTGATTTTAAGCTTTGGATTAACATCATGCAGCGATGTTTTTCTAGATAAACCTGCGCCTTCTATTACCCCTGATCAAATACCGCAAGCCATTAATGAAGATGCCAAGCCGGTATTGCCTTCTGAAAAATATAAGCTAGATTGTTATAGAACAGAATATTATTTCTGCCCGGGCGTCAATGGTCCACTTTTTAGAATTGCCATTGTAAAAGATATTTGTAAAGACCCTCCAGAAGTTATTTCAATGAGTGAATGTGAGGAATTTCTTGAGTGCGATCCCAGTCAATTTAAAATGGGTGAAGAAGATTGTACCACACCACAAGGTTTGCCAGGCAAAAAAACCATTTATTGTGATAAAGGTCATATCAAAGAAGGTCAATGTCAAACTGATTGTGTCGAAGAAGTATGCGATGGTTTAGATAATGATTGTGATGGAGAAGTTGATGAAGGTCAATTAAATGCTTGCGGCGAATGTGGAGCGGAAGATTTAGAAATATGTGATGGAATTGATAATGATTGCAATGGGTTAGTGGATGAAGATTTAGTCCGTCCTTGTAGTACTGCTTGTGAAGGTGGATATGAAACTTGTGTTGACGGAGATTGGGGTTCTTGTACAGCAAAACAACCAGAAAGTGAAATTTGTGATGGATTTGATAACGACTGTGACGGCGCCGTTGATGAAGGATTAGATTGTCTTTGTACCGTTCAAGATATTGGTACTTTGTTTCCGTGTGAAGAAGATCCGCTTCTTTGCGGGAGTGGTTATAAAACTTGTGAATGCAAAACACAAGATTGTACAGTAATTGGATTTACTCCATGTTTTGCTTTATGCGCTTGGCAAACTCCAGTCGATCCAAATTGTGATCCATTTTTAGGAGCAGCGCTGCCATATGAGTTGTGTAATAACCATGATGATAATTGTAATCAACTAGTTGATGAGGATTTATATAAGCCTTGTTATACCGGACCACCAGAAACTTTAAACGTTGGAATTTGCCTAGCCGGTATGCAAACGTGCGAGAAGGGCGCCTGGGGGCATTATAACGCATCCGGGACATTTATACAGGGGTATTGTAAGGATGAGGTTCTGCCGCTCTTAGAGGACCAATGTAATGGCCAAGATGACGATTGTGATGGAGAGGTTGATAAAGAGGGTGAAATGGAAGACACAGATATCCTGTTTATTATTGATTGGTCTGGTTCTATGAGTTCTGAAATTGAAGCTGTACTAATGGCTTTAAATCAATTTGCCAAAAATTACAAAGATGAGAATGTTATACAATGGGGATTAATTGTTGGTCCTAGAACTCCCAATAATTGGGGAAATGATAATTATCTGGAACTGGTTAGTGATTTGGCGCCATTCGAAGACTTTATGAACAAGTTTGCATCTCTTGATAAAAATACAATGAATGGGCAACACGAAATGCTTTATGATGCGTTGTATCTTGCTTTGATGGATTTGACGGGCACGGAACCGTGGCAATTGAATGATTTAACTTGGGCGACCATGGTTGGAAATGCATTACAGGAGTCGATTCCGGAATTAGAAAACTTTAAAGTTAATTGGAGGCCAAACGCCAAAAGAGTTATTATTATATTTTCAGATGAGCATGGACAAAGCTTTATGGTTCCAAAAAGTGTATTAGGTGGAAGTTGGAATTCGAATTATGATGGAGTAACACAAGACATATTATTGAGTATGTTAGCTGGATCACTTGATACCGTTGCTTACACTTTCAGCAATCTTAGCAGTAAAAATTCTTCAATGCCATTTGGTGATACTGGATGGGAGCCTTTAGCTCTTATAAATGGTGGTAAGTGGTACGAATTGAGTCATAGTTCCACGCAGATGTATTCAAATCTTATGGAAATCATAGATAAAGAGGTATGTGGGAATGAGTAAATCAACATTGGGAGGGTAAATGATTGATTAGAATAATAATATTAACGCTTTTTTTATTTTTGGGTAGTTGCAGTACAACTCAAAAACAAATGGTTAATTTATTCTATTCCCCTCACTCTTGGCAAATTATAGATTCTGACGAGGCTCCAAGCGCTGATCGTGTTTCTCAGGCCGTTACAATTTTTTATCGTCAATGGCAGAAGACGTTTGGTGATAAAGAAGGTCGAATTAAAAAAAATTTAAATGAATTGATGATAGAGTGGTCTTCTAAAGAAAAAGCTCACGAAAGTATAGAAAGAAATAAATCCGGGCAAACCGTAATAACAAGAAAAATAGTGAAAGGAATGACAATATGTCCCACTTATATTTGGCTTAAAACAAATCAATATAAAAGAGTTTTTGCCTCATCGTTGGTACACGAATTGGTACATGTTGCTCTGTGGACTCAAGTTTGTAGAGGGGGCGACCCGGATCACGAAGAAGGCTACCCGCCATGTTGGACATCTCAACACAATAAATTTATAAGACACGTCAATAAGTTACTCATACAGTTTGATATTTAACATATTGCTTTCTACTTATATTAGGAGATAATTTCATGGCAACAAAGTATTCCGCAGATGCAACCATTAGTGGTAGTTTGCATACTAGTGGTGGTAAAGTTACAATTAATGAAGCTAGCGAAGATTTTGATTTTCGCGTTGAATCAAATGGCAATACCCATATGTTATTTGTCGACGCTGGGAATGATAAAGTTGGCATTGGTACAGATTCTCCTTCAAACACACTCCATGTGTATGCAAATGTTTCAAGTGATTATGCAGCAATTATTGATAATGATCAAGCATCTTCCGGCCATGGCCTTAAAGTGACTAGTGATGGTAGTGGTACCGGTACATATATATTAGATCTTGAGTCGGGTACAACAAATCTTATGCGTGTCCGAGCTGATGGGTCGGTTGGTATTGGCACGACAACTATTGGTCAAAAATTGACAGTTGAAGGTGATATAGGCGTTGCTACTAACGTTGTACATAAAGGTGATTCTGACACCTATGTTGGATTTGATACTGATGAGATAGTGTTATATGCAGGTGGGCGCGGCTTTTTAAAATGTACAGAAGATTCTACCGATAAATTAATGGTTAATTATGGTGGTTTAGATATAGACTTCCAGGTAAAAGGCGAGAATCAAGCTAATCTTATCCGCACGGATGCAGCAAATGATAAGGTTGGCATAAATACCTCTACTCCTGCTGGAACCTTACATGTGAGTAGTTCAGGCGATACTAGTTTGATAGTTCAAGGTATACAAGATGTTGTTTTGGGCTTAGTTGCCGATACAAACAATGCAGGAGGCGAAGATTTAAATCCTAGTTTTTATATGTCTCAAGAAACAGATACTGCAGGAGCATATCAAGTTTTAATGGGCTTAGAAGGTACAGCAAATTTAAGTTATACCGGTTCATATACAAATCAGCCATTCATTCTTTCTCTTAATTCTGAAGATCACAGCTCTCTTCGAACTTTTCAGATTGCTACGTCAGATGGGTCAGATGTTGCTTCAAGATTTTCTATCGCGACGGGTGGAAGGGTTGCTATCGGTGATTCTGTACAAGCTGCAGATGCGCGATTGCACATTAAAGAAGCAGCAGGCGATATCTTTAAAATGGAGAACACGACTGCATACGGTGTAACTTATGGGCAACTAGTTAAAGAAAGTTTAACACTTTCTGATGGTGGATCTCCTATCGATACAACTTTAGATTTGCCGGCTGCGTCAATGATTACAGATGTATTAATAACAATTAAAACAGCCGGCGTTGGGGATGCGCACGCATTAGAGAATGTTGCAATAACTTCTGGTGGTAGTACTTTTAATATCAAAGGTAGTAGCTATCCTAGTTTAAGCTTAATTAATAATCCATCGCAGGGCGTGGCAGCGGGTACACAATATGTTTTAGGAAACACTGATCAGAGTTTTCCGTCTGGGCGAGCTACAATGTTATTGTCTTCGACCGGAGACATAAAATTGGTATATTCAGATACAAATATAACCACTGAACCTATTGTGGATGTTGTGGTATTCTATAAGAAATTTGATACATCGTGATAAAGAATACTTTTTTCGTATTTTTGATATTTATAAGCAGGTTTTAATATAATGTATAGTTGGAAAGAATTTTTAAAAGAAGCAGAAGAAGTAGATCTTGATAGTTTCAAGCTCCAGAATAACTTAAATCAGAAGATTTGGGATTTTATGGATCTAAAACCTCAAATTCGTGAGAAGTTGATAAAGATTGCAACGAATTTTTTCATAGGTTTGGGCTTTCCAAGAGAACTTATTGATGATATTACCTTTACTGGATCTCTTGCTAACTATAATTGGTCTAGATACTCTGATATTGACCTTCATCTTCTTGTCGATTTCACAAAAGTAGACGAAAATGTCAAATTAGTGGGTGAATTTTTCCGTGCAAAGACGTCAATTTGGAATAGAAAGCACAATATTAAGATTCGAGGCTATGAAGTTGAGCTTTATGTGCAAGATTCAAGCGAACCTCATATTTCTACAGGTGTTTTTTCCGTAAAAAATGACGCATGGAATATTCAACCAACAAAAGAAGAGCCTGAAATTGATATGGGAAGTGTTCAAATCAAAGCAACATCACTCATGGACCAAATTGACAGGATTGCAGACCTCTATGATGATGAAGAATATAAAGAAGCGAACCAGTATGCGATAAAATTAAAGAATAGAATCAAAGATTTTCGCAGAAGTGGTCTTTCAAGCGGTGGACAATACTCTGTTGAGAATATTGTCTTTAAAGTTTTGCGTAGAAACGGTGCATTGGGTCAATTATTCAATTTAATAACCGATTCTTATGATAAAATGATGTCCATGGACGGTGATTTTGGTAAAAAATTGAAAATTTTCGTTAAAAAAGGTGACTCTAATGAAACATCCGGCTTTAATCGTATGATTGAAGAGGATAAATTGGATGAAAGAGGGCGAAAAAGAGATGTTAGACGAATTAGACATCTAAGAAATCCGTAAACTACTTATTTATATGAAATGTATCGTCAAAAATAAGACAGATCAAGACTTAACCTCGCTAATTGATGTAATTCAAGATTTTTTCCCGCATGTTCAGAAAAAAATGGGTTTTAAGAAACCTGTTAACGTTAACCTGGTGTCGGATATGGAAAATTCCAAGGATATTTTTGGAAAAACTGCATTTTATGAGCCCTCTAAGCATTCGATAACACTATTTATTGATAATAGACATCCAAAAGATGTTTTACGCTCTTTATCACATGAACTTGTCCACCATGCTCAAAATTGTCGCGGTGACTTTGATAAAATGGCCTCTACGGAGCCAGGTTATGCACAAAAAGACCCGCATTTGAGAAAAATGGAAGCGGAAGCCTACTTATTAGGTAATGGTTTTCTTTTCAGGGACTATGAAGATTATATCAAACAACAACGCCTAACGGAGAATAAAAAAATGATCAGGATCGACAGAACAATTCTAGAAAATCTAGTAAGACAAACACTTAATGAAGTTTTAAATGAAACACTACCGGCCGGTGGAAATATGGATCCAGGCGACACACCGCCCACAAAACCGATAAATATGGATCCAACAATGGAAGAAGATCTTGATGAAAATGAATATCTTGAAGAAGATGAGTTTTATGAAGGATATGATCTTGATGAAGAATATGATCTTGATGAACAGGTAACGGACGCGGCCAAGAGGATGGCAAAGACGGCGGTCGGTTCTCCAGAGAGAGATATACGTACAATTAAACCGCACCCAAACGCGCCGAGAGTTGGTAAACAACGCAAAGAAAGACCGGAAACGGCGGCTAGTCGAAGGCTTCGAAGGGAAGATCTTGATGAATTAGGTGGTGCTATGGGTGCAGCTGCCGCAAAAACTGCTGGTAAGGTAAAGAACCCTCCTGTAGAATATATTGAGATGGAACCAATGCATATTAAAGGTAGACGACCACAAAATGAAGATTTGGATGAAAATAAGCCAAAAGAGCAACATATTGATTTTAAACCAATGCATATTAAGGGTCTGCGCGGAAGGGGTGCGAAGCCTAAACTTATGAAAGGTTATGCAAAAATTGTAAAAGATAAGAGTCACCCAAAACACGACGAAGCTAAAAAGCAGCTTGCTGCAAGAAGAGCTTGGAATAAAACCGCTGCTGGAAAAAAACACCTGGCAAGCGGCGGAGCCCGACAGAAAAAAAGCGCTGTTGCTAAAAAGAAAAGTGGTAGCGATGGAATTTACGCTGGTGGCCATAAGGTATTAGATCGCAAGAGAAGAGGTCATGATGTTGATCTAGAGGATGCCGGCGCTGATATGAAAAAAGGTATGGCTAAAAGAAAGGCCGCACGGATGGCAAAAGCTGGTATTAAACCAATGACAACCAAAAAAGGTAAAATTCAATCCAAGGCCCGTGATTTTAGTGATGTCGCGTCTCCTGCTCCAAAAGCAGTGGCAAAAGGCGACAAGAAAAAGAAAATGAATGAAAATGTCGATCACAGAAGCAATAAAGAATGGTACGGTGATGAACTTTTTCACAAATTAACTGAAAAGTGGACCAAATAAAAGTTACAATGAACAACAATGGAAATAAAAAGTATAAAACCGTCATCGCGAACCGGAGAAATAGTAACGCTTGAAGATGGCTCAAAGGCTGTACGTTTATTTACCAAGTCAAATGTAAAATATTATAAGGATCATAAGGGTGATTATCATCCTGTTGATCCTAGTCACTTTGAAACTATTTCTACTGAGACCGTTGGTAATGTCCATCTAAGATCTAAGAATATTATATCAGTTGGCATTAGAAAAGACGGTAATCCAGAAAAGTATATAGGTTTAAGACCAGATGAGACTCAAGCAACCGGAAAACAGCAGCTTGAGTTTTCTATTATTGATATCAATATTAATGATAAGAATGTAGTACCTAATACCAGTAAGAATATAAAAATAGATGACTTTACTAGAAATCTAGGCAACGTTGTTATTCAAACGAAACCAACATATGTCAGACAAATGGTCAAGTCTACTTCAAAAGTTGAAGACTTTAAGATTACTTATAAAATTCATGTCAAGAAACTAAAGTTTTCTAATGAAAAGAAAAATGATTATCTTATTTCAGATGCTCAAAACGAATTTACTGTTACTGACTTAGACGGTAACTTTAAGTTCTCGATTAGAAAACCTGTTCTACTTGACAAAGATTTTAATATCGTCTCAGATGATACTGATCATACTTTAAAAGATAATGGCGATGGAACTTATGAATATATTAAGATTCCTTCGCAAAATCTCTTAAATCAAGGTATACCGGCTTCTGTGAAATATATTGACGCTTATATTTATGCTGTGGAAGCTTCGGATGGTTATATATTAAAAAGTAACTGTTCATATTTTCCAGTTGGCGGCAATACTCGCAACCGTCATAGTGCAAATGCAAATTGTGCCTCAACAACAGTTGGTGATAGTGTAAATGATGAAGCTAAAGCTATCAGAGCCGGAAGATCAACAACTTATTATGTCTCTAGAGCATTTTTAGAATTTGATACTACAGATTATAAAATGGATTTTTCCGGACCTGATGAATGGGGTGTCGCAGATGCATCTGGTATAGCTGTTACAGGAAGTTTATTTAGATTTTATACTAAAACTAATAATACATCTGCAATAATTGGTGTTAAAGCTTTAGATAATTCTAGTGCTGGAGCTGCTTTAGCTTCTGCAGATTATGACGAAATTGAAAGAAAAGCTGTGTATTTTAATTCAGTTGGTGTATCGTCTCTAGCTAGTGATGGTAACTTAAATTCAATTGCATTAAAAAGGAGAGCTTTAAGAGATATTAAAGCTAATGATACATTTCGCTTGGCAGTTATAGATTATACCTATGATTATTTAGAGACTCCTCCTGGTAACGGTACCGACGTCTTTACGGGTATGCATTTTGCTGATGGTTCAAATGATGCTTATTTGTTTTTATTTCCTAGATTTGCTTCGTCAAATTCCTTTCGTAAAAGTGGTGAATATCATAGTAATGCTGAGTTTACAACTGCGTATAATAATCATGATGGCCTTGCAACTGGTTCTATTTCTGCAGATCATACAATCAATTCATCAAAAATAGATGTATTATCTCGTCAATATGACAGAGTTGTTGAGCAAGTTCCTTTTAAATTTAATCATAAAGGACCTGGAAATATTCGTCGAAGAGGTACTTCTTATCAAGTTACTAAAACTGAAAGCAAAAAAGAGAACTAATTATAAAAGATCAGTATATAATTGTTATAACAACATTTAAACTATAGACAAGGGAAAAATTTATGGGCGGCGCCGCAGGACATATGATGCATCCATTTCAATGTCCGGATGTAAAAACAGGAAATGATTTGTTAGCTCTTTTTGAAGAGGCTAAAAATAAGGTCGGAAGCGTCAAAATAGATGGCACCAATGTTAGTTTTAAATTAGTTGATACTCCGGATGGAGGTAAAGAATTTGCCGGTGATAGAGGGTCTTATGATAGAATGGATGTTATGGGCTTAACTGGCGCCAATATCGGCCAGCGCTGGGAAGATCCAACACACGGAATGCGTTCTATGTATGGATTAGTCGTAAAAATTCTAAACGATGCCTTAAATACAAAAAATCCAGAAACTGGTGAATCGATTATTAAACCAGAATTAATTTCTCTTGGAATGTGGGATAATCCCTCTAAGTTTATTAATACAGAATATGTTAAAGGCAAAACAAATCAAGTTGCATATCCTGATAGTGCTAAATTTCTTGCGCTTCATGGAATAAATCAATTTTATGCATCTGCCCCTAGATATCCTAGACAGAATCAAATGGCAAGATCTGAAGAAATGGGATATTTGCCAATGCCTGAAGAATTTTTAAGTATGAAAAGGGGTGATAGACCAAAAAGTACAACAATTCAATTTGATCCGGATGATTTACAATCTTTGATAAGAAAAATTATTCCCTTTGCAAAAAAAGAAGGGTTTACGGTAGTTCACACGATCCCAACAGAACATGAAACAGATGCTAATTTAGATGGAATGTATGATGGTACATTAAGTCGACCGGTCAATATTAATCTAGATGAAAACAGAACACTTACTTTAAATTTAAAACAATGGCTAGATAAAGTTAATAATCCAATAGAAAATGGTGAGTTTTTAAAAGTCAAGTTAGCAAATGGACGTACAATAACAGCTTTAAGTAAAATGGTTTACCAAGAATTAATTAATAATCAAACTCCTTTAAATCAATTATTAGATCCAGAATCTTCTGAATTAGAAGGAGAACTTGCAATCCATGGCGCCATCATTTATTATGCTACACTTTTATTGGGTGCGGACTTATTGCGAAGCCAAAAAGCTGCCGGTGAAGAAGCTCAAAATCTTTTTGGTGATGATATGTTAAATCTTGGTTCTCATGAAGGATTAGTTATTCTAGATCAAGATCAACTTCCATTTTGTGGTGGTGCTCAGGTTAAATTTACTGGTGAGTTTATTGAGAAAGGCCAGGATTCTCCTTTTAGGCAGGTTAACGAAAATTATCAAAACAATTTAAATGAAGAAGAGGAAGAAGAGGAAGAGGAAGATGAATTAACAAGATATCTTAGAGATAAAGAAGAAGAAGGGGAAGAAGCATTACCAGAAGCCGGCTATGTTGTAATGATTCCTGGTGGATTCAAGCCTCCAACTGCTGGTCACTATGAAATGATTAAATCATATGCAGATCATCCGGACGTTAAAGAAGTTATTGTTATTCAAGGGCCAAAAGATAGAGACGGTGTGACAAATGCTGAATCTAGAGCTATATTTGAATTATATGGAGGTTTCGAATCTCAAGTAGCATTTATGGTTTCTAGAGGAGAAGAAAAGACGCCATTAGAAACAGCTTATAAATTAGTACAAGATCAAAATTTTACTGGTCAATTTGATGAAGGTACAATTTTCTCTATTGGTGCTAGTTCAAAAGGCGGAGATGACAGAAGAGTTAGAGATTTTGTTGAATATTTTGAAAAACGACCAGGTACACTACCTGAAGACGTACATGTCGATAATCCTCCTTTTGTTGCAGAATGTTGTGTCGTTAATGGAATGGATTTAAGTGCATCAACAATGCGAAATGCTTTGGCGACAGGCGATTTAGAAATGATAAAAATGCATCTACCAGATCCAAATTTATTAAGTTCGGTTTTAAAAATATTAGATTATAAAGGTCCGCAAAAAAAAACGATGATGGAAGTAAGAACTTTGAAGGATTTATATTCTTTGGTTGAGTCCGTCATGGTTGAAAAAGAGAAAAAGAAGAAAGTTAGTGACGTCGATGATAGAAGAGTTCCATTGACTGTAGGAGTAGATGGACAAGCAGAATTAGCTGTAGATCAAGTAAAAACTAAAAAAAGAAACCCAAAAGAAAAATATTATGCTGAAAGTGTTGATTTAACTGAACAAGAAGGCGCTCCTCCTGGAATGCCTCCTGATCAAGCGCTTGGGCCGGCTGAACAAACTTTAGAAGGCGGAGCTATTCAAGCATTAATGGAATTTTTTGGACAAGTTGAAACAATTCGTGATTTATTACAAAGTGATCCTCAAGGAGTGCAAGAAACAATACAACAAATTATTGACCCTCCCTTGGTCAAAAGATTAATTCAAACTTTATTAAAAAAAGCTGAAAACACTGTTGGAAAACAAGCGGCGACATTAGGTGAAGATTTAAATGAAGAATATAATCTAACTCAATTATATTATGTGCCTGATGAATATCCTCATGGTCTTTCGAAAACACCAGAAGATAAAGCTTATAAAAAGAAACGTAGTGATTTCCTCAAAAGTCGCAAAAAAGATATAGATGAAATATCTACAATGGGTGGTGGCAGTGTTGCTGGTCCTGCTAGCGCTGGAAATATTGATGAAGACGAACCCGGCGGACTAATTAGAGAAGAAGATTTAATCGAACAAGTTATAAAAAGAATAACTTCTGGAGACTTTTAATATGAATGAACAAAGAAAACAATTTATCGAAGAGCTTAAACTTAGAAAGTTAATTCGTAAAGGCATCAAAGTTATTAAGGAAAGAAAACAACATGATGAATATGATCAAATTGCTGATGAAG
>CEUI01064215.1_pt1 | contig 13152 bp, 10 predicted proteins | sample 531411 | NCBI WGS metagenome assembly CEUI01 (sample SAMEA2622841, study PRJEB7988) | marine metagenome | isolation source: saline water (ENVO:00002010), including
TTTCCTTAAATGGTTATTTTTGGGGTTCTTGTAAAAGCATACACTATCATAACATTTTCAATAATGGTAGATGAAATATGGAATATAGAGAACCCTAGACCTTATCCAAAGGCAAAATACTATATGTTAGAATGGGAAGAAGATGACTTTATAAAAATGAAAGATGGTAGTTATCTATTGAGACCTAAAAGAAAAACAGACAATGAATTGAAGAGGTATATTAGGAATGAATATTGGGAAAAAAAAGATTTGCAAAGAGTGCAAAAGACCTATAAGTAGGTTTAAAGAGTTTGATAATTGGGAAGAATTTATGAATAATAAATTAAAAAAGAATCTTACCAAACCTCAGTAAGGTCTAAAGATACATCCCAAAATCCTTGAGCAGATTGTTTAAATGATAATCCATTTTTATCTATCTTAACCATTGCCCAATTATTAGGGTCCTCTACAGGAGCTTCTGAGTCAAGCCTTATTATAAAAGGAAGAGTCCCTCCAAGAGTCCTATTGACAAATCTTGTATAAAACGATGTATCTTGAAAAGTTGCTTGACTCATATCAGAATAATTTGTTCCCGAGGCATCACTCCCAATTTCCCAATTATCATTTCCACTAGTAGACAAAGGACTATCAACTCCTCCCCATCCGGAAAACGCAGTATTGTCTGAGAAATAACTAAATTTAAGTTTAAATCTCCTCCTACCTGCTGTTACGAGTTTAGATTTATTCCAATAATTAGAAGCATCCTCGTCATTCATTATAGAGTTTGGAGTAGTGGTATTAAATGGTGGCAATATACCCCACAAAGGTTGCCTATTATAACTTTTATTTGAAAAAGTCCTACCCCCAATACCTGTTATAGTTTTAACTCCATCATATTCATATGTTACTGATAAATCTACATCAGGACTTCTATCAAATTGATATGATTGAGATGCAAACACACTCCCAATGGTAAGCCAAGGAAACACCTCTGCATCAAAAGGCATAGGGTCCGTATCATGGTTAGTAGAAAATTTTATTTGAAGTTCAGCTATATCTCTATCTGTTATAATTTGTCCAGAATTAATATGTGTTAAACTAAATCCATCTCCCATAAGAGGATAACCCCAATCCCCAACATCTCCTTGACCTGATGCTGTATTTATCGGAAAACAAGATTTATCATGGTCAATCGTTGGAAAACTGCTTTGTGTCAAAAATCTTATCCTAGTAGTAGAGTCTGCTCCTGAGTATTGCCAAGACCTTCCAAAATTATGATTAAGAATACAAAGGCTATCATATAAAGGAGCATCATAAAAATCTGCTGAATTATTAACAGGAGCTATAGGGAAAGGTATTTTTAAATAATAAACTCCGTCTTCTCCATAATGACTATTTATCGTATCAAAATCTTCTGATAGTTTTGCATAGTTATAATAAGACATATCATTAGGATTCATATTATATAGTGATGGCTTAAGCATGGCTGCTCCAAGACCAAAATAAGGATATTCGTCTTCTCCCGTTCCCCAAAACATTACATCGTTTTCGTCTTTAAACCAATCTACTATTGCTGCGTAGTTTGTAGCAGCTTGAGATAATAACCATAAAGATGTATTTGTATATATTATTGGTTTTACAAATTTATTTCTAGCCATTAATAACTCCCATCTTTAATAGTTTGTTTTTTAGTATGAAGAAAGTTTTGAATATCTTCAGTCTTTGGAATCTCAACATTGGCATTCTTAGCTTTTGCCCAATTCCTGCAATAATATTCTTCTCCAACAGAAGACCTCCATAATTTACAATAATTATCATTACTATTAAAGTATTTACAGTTGCTACATAGCAATTTATCTTGAGACAATGCATCCTCTGAGCTCTTAATATAGTGATTTGGTAAAGAGTTTTGCCTAGTTATTCTTTGCTTAGTGTTGTTTTTAGCTTTTATGTATTTATTTTTTATTAAATCTTTAGCATAGCTATAAGGCATTGTTGTGACTGAAATACTATTAGAGTTAGGTTTATTTATAAACTTACTCTTAAAATCCCCCCAATTGCTAGTAAGAGAATCCCATGTAATATCTGATGAATCCCAAATAAATTCAGTAGTTGGAGCATTTATTTCAGTATCGTGTTTTTGTATACCGGGGATATTGCTACTTGTTCCCGTAAGATTGTAAACTGTGCATCTAGATATGTATAATGAACCTGTATATCTAATAGTAAATGTAGTTTTTATTCTTGGATTTAAACAAAATAAAATAACTTTAGTGCATTTAGAGTTTGACTGAGCTATACATCCATCAGATGTAAACATTGCAGCTGAAAATCTGCCCTCTAGTCTAAGGTCTATAACCGAACAAAATCCATTAGAATCAAATATAACTGTATCGTCATCATATGTTATTGTAGAATGACTAGCTTGGTTGTCTAAACTATCTACAAATTGGTCTAAGCCAATATTATTATTAGAATTTATTTTTAATTTTCTTAGTTTCTTCATTTTGTTCTTTCAGATGTTTGAAATCTATTTTTCACTTCAGGGAAATCATCAGGGTATGAAAAAAATTCACTATCCATAGTCCCATCAGCATTAATGGAATTAACATATACTTTATAATTATCAGGAGCTCCATTTATAGGATATATCCCCAAAGGAGAAGATGGTAATTGCATATAAACTCCCTTACCTTCTGATGTCTCTTTAATTATACAGACTTCATTTATCTTAACAATGCTTTTATTTTTAGGCATAATTTGTAAAAATCTGCTCAATTGATTTGATACATTAAACCTATATTTTAATTTCATAAGCATAAATATCTCTTTAAGTCTATTGCTCTTTTCTTCTATAATATATACTTCAAATTTATTCAATCCCTAATCCCTCCGGAGGTGTATGATTATACATTATTTTCCCGGGGAGGTCTTGTTCAGATACAATAGTGTTTGCAGAGCCATCCCAAGTAGGTAAAAATCTAAATGTATCATCAGAATCTTCTTCCTCTTCATCATCATTTGATTCTTGCCAATCAGGAATTTCTGAGTTTCCTAATACAACAGAAACAATTGCGATAACATCTAGAACATCAATAGTATCATCAAAATTAACATCTGCATTTGCAAACGATTGGTCCCCTTGATGCCAAATAGGATTAATGGCTAAAATATGAGTAACAATTTGGACAATATCTAGTATATCAACTGTTCCATCTAGAGTTGAGTCCCCCCAAGCAGCCATTGAAGCTTCTTCATAAATACAATTTGCTCCATCATAAGTAATATTTTCTGCTCCAACATTTTCTCCATCAATTGTCCACCCATAATTAAGAGCTTCAGGGTCTAGACATCCATAGTATTCAATGTCAGGAATTTCCTCGTGCCCATCATAAGATGTAGGGACAGCAACATTTGACATACCATGGTCTATACTGAAATCAGTAGGATGATTAGATAATGAAGTAAATTCTGCCCAATCACTTAAATGAGTTGTTCCACTATTAAAGCAATGTATTTGATGACCTTCAATAGTCATTTTATTTTTTTGTATATCTTTTTTTAGAGATGTAACAAAGAATAATGGATATATTATTTGTCCAAATTTACTTTGAACTTTAGTAAAATCTACACCTTGTATTTTTTGCTGATTAGGCATAGATGGTAGATAAATAACATCTCCAACTTCAATGCTAAAAGCCTCTGAAATCATAGGGTATTCCAATGTTATTATAGCTGCTTGATTCATTTGCTTTAATAGTAGATGCTCTGCAAGAGCAATAGCTGTAACCTCATCCCTTATATAATTATTTTCAACTTCTAATTTATGGTCATCTTCATCCTCAGTAATTCTATAATAAGTTAAATATTTAGAACCATATGCACTCTCCCAATCTGAACCAAGCTGCCTACTTAATACATCTCCTACTGTTATAAATCCTGTTTCTTTTAAATAACTACTACCTCCATAAAACTTAGCATATTTAACATTTACTTCATTTTTTAAGTATTTTAAATCTGACATTTTCCATTTAAAGGATATTACCTTTTCAGGAGAAAGGTCATGCCAACCTTCATGGTATCCATGGTCAGGAGGATAATACCTTTCTCTAAGAGTGTTAAAGGTAAATTGCCCATCATTAGAATTAAACCTAGGAAACATTTTAGTGCTGTTAGCTATATGTGTGAACAAATCTTGAGCTGTTATCTTTTCTTCAATTGAAAAAGCTAGAGACCAATCATATTCTCCATTGAAAGCTGAATGCTCCAACCTACAATCATCTAATTCTTCCTCTAATATTCCTTCAGAATAATTCATTTCAGCTACTAATAAATCTTCAATGATATCTCCCGGTTTCTCTACCATACCATCTGACCACTTATAGGATGTTAAATATTTACAAAATTTTGTTTCAGAGCTATCACTAACTGATGGATTTATATTAGCTCCTGCTACATAGGTCCACTTAGAAGCATCAGTTGAAAAGAAGTTAAAATCGGTGTTAGATGTAGGAAGCATAGTATCTTCGTCTATAGTTATACTAGCATTTTGATGAAACTCAGTATCTGTTAATTGTTGAACATCAATCATTATTATATCAGGGATTGCCCAAAAGAATTTATTCTGAGAGTAGTTTGGTTTCATTTGCCAAGGGAGGTCTGTTGACAAAGTGCCACCTGTATATGGAGTATAGAGAGGACTGTTGTGATGGTCAGTAGTATATATAAATTTATCATAATGTATTTTTACGACTTTGCCTTTAGCTCCCGTCTCTCCACATTCAATAGTAGTCCCAATCAATTTATGTGAGTCTAGTGGATATCTCATTATAAGTCTCCAATAATCAGCAGTAAATTCATTGTTGGCATAATCTTCTGTAGGACCTAATGGAGCTGAAAAAGCAAAATCACTTTCTCCTGTGTCCGAAACAGCCTCAGAAGTCCAATCATTAAAATTACATATAGCCTCCATATTGGGATTTAACTGATAAGGCATAGGTTCTGTTTCAATATCAAAGTCTTGATTAAAACTATCATGAAAATCAAAGAATTGTTCTTCGTGGCTAAAGTTGCCACCTAAATTTTCTCCTGCGTCTTCCTCACTCCCATAACCATCCCATTGTTGGATTCTAGCTTTATTTGAGTGTTGAGTGTTAATATAAAGTCTAACTAAATTGTTTCCTGCTCCTGTAACACTTTCTCTTCCCAAGGTATTAACATGATATTTTCTATTTGCTAATCCATCAATGTGACCAACATGAAAAACCATAAAATTAAATATTTCAAATGTATTAGTATCATACATCATTTTTTTCTTAGCTAAATGTAGTTCTCTTACATCATCTATATCCCAAGACCAATCCCAATCAGTATTTTCAAAATATCCTCCATTAACAAGATAGTTAGTAGTATGATTTCCCATCTCTTCTCCACCTCCGGGACAAAATAGACCATCCCAAAACTCAGTCCCATTCCCTCTTCTATAGAAAGAATAGATTCCCTCTGCATACCTTGGAGATGTTCCTATCCATTTAAATGGAGAATAGTTATCAAAAATCATATGACTCTGATAATTTCTTTTTGAAGGTCCCTCGTAAGATGCAGATTCTCCACTCTGTTGGTCTAGCTTGTCATTTCCTACCCAATAAGGATTCCATTGATGAGTTGGATTTGTATCATTTAATTGGACAATCTCTTGTAAACCTACTCCTGTTCCCTCCCCCTCAGGAGGATTCTGTGATGGCAAAACACCATTAAGCTCATCTAATATTTCTATTCTAGGAGCAAAAACAATCCCTGAATGCCATTTAGTTCTAAATGAAGGTTCATTATAGCCACTATCTCCACTTCCTGCTTCAGGAACGTAAGGAGCTTCGGTAGTATTTGCAGTTGAGCCATAGTAACTCCATCTACCTAATTTAGAATTTTTTAAATACTCATTACCTGTAATACTACCTATGTCTTCTCCACCCCATCTAATTCCAAGTCTAAACATAGGACAAGCTAAATGTGAGACCATGTTAAATCCTGCTTCAGAAAACTTAACACTAAACCCTGATATATCAAATGGTTGGTCTAGATACCATTCAGTTTCATCATCTTCTCCATATCCGGGACTATTGCTCCAATCCACATCATTGGTAGCACATTCAAATTTTGTAAAATAAGCTCCATCTCCCTTATCGTATAATGAACTATAATTAAAACCATCTGTAGTTTCATCATCAACCCAATCTCCTATTGTCAATGAAAACAAATCATTATAATTGGTAAAAGAATTAAATGGAAGTGCGACCCAATCCCCACCTACTCCTAAACTAGATGCTCCTATTGAAGACGGATAGTTAAAAAATGAAATCTCAGCCATATCTTGTCTTATAGAAGAACAATTAGCATTTAATAATATTCCATTATTCCATTCTGCATCGTCTATAGTATATTGAATTTCATCCTTTTCAATTCCAAATGGAAATATTCCTACGTTAATTTGAGCATTATCTTTTCCAAGTTCTGAAGTTTGTTGTTTAATTAATGCATATTGGTTCTCGGCTCCTGAAATATAAAGATATCCTGTGTCGCAAAGATAGCTAGTCCCCGCATGATACATATCGTCAAACCCAACGTGCTTTCTATTGTCAAAAGTTAAATTTATATCATCAAGATAATAGTCTTCATAGTTATCTACAGTAATAGATAGTTCTTCATCAAACTCTGTTATATGCTTTATAACAGCAGGAGCATTTTCCACTCTTCCGTAAGTCATAGGAATAGGCTTATTTTTATATGCCTTTGGAACTTCCTCTCCATCTCCTAAATAATTAGAAGAATATCTGTAATGCTCATTATCTAAATTGTCTCCAACTAAAGGAAATTCTCTTTGCAACATTTTATATGTTGTATCTTCAAAATTAAAAGTTATCTTACTATTTGTTGCTTTTACATCTTTAACAAATCCTCGAAATATAGGAATAACTTCAATGTTCCCATTATCTGATGCACTATTCGGAGTTGCAAGACTATCCTCTTCGTCTGCTAAAAATAAATGCATTGAATTGCCAATAAGAGATTGTTCTACATCGTATTCTGCAAATATATAATCACTTAAATATTTCTTTTCAGTAGAGTCATCTTGCATTAAGCTACCTAATCCTCCTTTACCCTCAGGATAATAAACATTGTCAAGAGTAATAGAGAGTGAACTAATCTGATGTTTTTTACTATAATAATCTAACTTGTCGCTTACACTTCCTATAGTCATAGGAACGTCTTCAAAGTGCCCCCTACTACCCTTTATAAAGTTAGTCATATTGAAAGATGGTCTATTCGTAAATCTTAGACCTGAAGCAAATTCAGCTTCATCTGAACTAGTATGGTATTGAATATGAGATGTAGATGAAATCCAAAGACAATAAGTAACATTTTCTCCTGCTATAAGATTATTTAATAGTCTTGTTTGTTTTTCATTAAGCTTATTGATAGCCATACTATATTGTAGCTCCTCTTCTAATGGCTTCTCTTATTTTAGGAATTGCTTCTTCTTCTATAAACTCATCTGTCATAACATTTCCTTCAAAATATATATTTACAGGAGCAATACTTGCTTGAGCAGTTGGAGTCGGATTCGTATTTGGGGTAACTCCTCCTCTTTGCATTTCATTAAGTGGACCAAACTCCATATTATTAATCTTATCAAAGAATGCTTGACCATAATGAGTTACTGCTTTTCTTCTTATAATATACTCTCCACCTTCTACCTCTAGAGGAACTCCTCCATTTGCGTGTCTTTTACCAACAATGTATCCACCTTGTTCTGCTTGATAGGTTTCTGCTTGAATAGCTTTTACTTGTTCAGATGTTTTATAAAGAGCTATACCTGCTTGAACTAATCCAAGATACCAAGGAGGTGTGGCTAAAGCACTCAATACAGCTACTCCACCTGCAGTCTTTGCCTCTGAGATTCTCAATGCCTTGCTTTTTTCCCAATTTTCTTTTCTTTTAGCTTCTTGTTTTCTTTCAAGAGCCTGTAGCATTCTATCTTGTCTTCTTGAAGATGCCCTTTTGAACTTCTCTGAATTTTTTAAATTAGCTACTTCATTATCCATAGCCTTATTGGAAGCTTCTATTTCACGATGTTTCGCAGCATTTTGTATTGCAGCTATCTCTCCATACAATTGTCCAACAGTAGCCAATGTATTCATAGCCATTTCTACATTTTGTTTTTGGACTGACTCTATAATGCCTGAAGCTATATTACCCGCTCCTGCGTTTTCTTCTCCATCCTTTTCAGCTAATAATGCGTTAACTCTGTCTAGTTCTGCTTGTAATCTTTTTGCAGCAACTGAACTTCCATCTAGTCTTTCAAGTATCTTCGTCAATTCAGCTGATTGTGCTTCTAAAGATTCAACTATACCATCTTTTATCTTTTTGTATTCAGCAGTATCTTTAACCCCTATTCCAAAAGCCTGCCAATATTTAACACCCATCTTATATTCTGCGCCAACAACTTGATTCAACTGTCTTCTTTGATTTAAATATTTGCTAGTCTGAACATTCCCATCTTCATTAACTCTTAAACCCATTCCTGAAAGAGTATTTAATCTAGTCTCAAGCAATGTTGCTTCTACTCTTAATCTTAATTGTTCTTCAAGTTGCTCTGTTAGCTTGATGCTTTCATCTGTAGATTCTTCTCCAAGAGCATTGAGCTGTGTAAAAATACCATGTATTTCCTGACCTAATTGGACACCATCGGGACTAATTATATTCATAATAGTTCCACCCATACCCGACAATGTGGCTGCGTTCTGAGCTGCAATGTTTTGAGCTTCTTTAACTCTTAAGAGTTGTGACTCTAATTCTACGAGCGCCTCAACTTCTCTAGCATTTTCTGCAGTCCATTCAGGGAACTGTTGTAGGAGCTCAAATTTTCTCATACTAATCTCAACATCTCTTTCAGATACTATTGTTTTTTTATTTAAAGCATCTAATTCTGTTTTTAATGCAAGTGTAGTTTGAGCCATGCTTCGTTTTAGACCTGCTGTTTTATGAGCAATAAGCTGTTCTTCTAAGTCATTTCTTTCTTGAGCAGTTAATAATCCTTCGTCTTCTAATTTTTTCAATTCTGTCTTTATACCAACCATTGAATTATAAATACCTGTAGTATCTTCAAGTATAGCGCTTTCTGATTTTAAAGCTTTAACTCTCTCCCCTATTGAAAAGGCTTTCTGAACTTTAGCTAAATCTTGTTCTGCTTTTATTAATTTTTTTAATTGAACTTCACTTATTCCTAGAGATTTAGAATACTTTAATCTAATCTTGTCCTCAATCTGCATAAGAGTTACACTCTTACCTGTAGTATCATTCATTATTGCTTGAAGGTCTGTCTTCTTTTTAGTTGCATCATTTGTTTGATTATCTACTCTTAATTTATTTTTAGCTTCAATAACACCTTCTTTTGCAGCAATTATAGCTTCTGCTTGAGCATCTACAGCATCTTTAATTTTTTTATTAAGTTTATCATATTGTCTTAATTGATTTTCTTGAATTATAATATTTCTCTGTTCTTCTACTAACTTTTCTCTAAGTGTCCCTGTGTATAAATCAACTTGATTTGCAGCTTTAGTGCTAGCATCAAAAATTCCTTTAGCCAATATATGCGCCATCTTATCTTGATGTTGATTTATTAATTGCCATTCTTCAGTTGTAAGGCTCTCTTTTTGAACACCTAATGCAGCTGTAACACTTGCAACAGACGTTGCTAAGTCTTCTGAAGTTTCTTCAATTTCTCTTAATTTTGCTAAATAATTTAGTAAAGGAGTTAAATCACTAAAATCAGACGTATTATGTAACATATGAGCACTAGCTTGGTTAAAATCAACTACACCATCTTTTATTAAATCAAAATTACTCCCTGCCATATTCTGTTCTAAAAGACCTTCAATAACATTACTGAACTGTTCTACAGTTATTTTGCCTTCTTTTAAAGCCGCAAAAGACTCTGCATTGTAAAGCACATCCAACATAGGACCACCAACAGATGTTTGAGTTTCGCCCATTGCCTCATCCATAGCCTCGGCAGTTTCTTTAAAAGCCTTTTTAAGTTCCTCCTGCTCTTTCTCTACATCTTTCATTCCACCTCTAGCAAGAAGACCTTTAACAGCTACATCATAATTATCAATCTCTTCAATTAATATTCTAGTAGACTCTCTTAATTCTACATTAGCATCTTTAGCTTGTCTACTCCTGAATGATTGTATGCCAAATATTAAAGCCAATGCTTTTGTAGCTATACTAAGTTTCTTGAAAGGATTTAAAAGGCTTATAATACCCTTTAATCCTTTTTTCCACATAAGCATTCCAATCCTAGCTCCCTTAAGAGCTTTATTCATTACAAACAAAGAAACTGCAGCTTTGGCTATAGCTATACCTGCATTCATTACAGTTGCAATCTGTTTTGCGCTTACCTGTTCAAAGAACTCTTTCATTGATAAGACTAATTCTTTGACCATAGGAGCAAGTCTTTCTCCCATTCTCTCTTGTAGGTCCCCAAAGGCAGCACTCATAGCATCTATTTCTCCTGCTCCTGTAGCTGCTAACATAGCAGCCATGCTTCCAAATTGAGTTTCTAGCTCATCTAATATTATTCCTTGAGCTGAAGCTACATCGCCTAGAGTTAAAAAGTCTTCTATCTGTCTTTTTTGTTGTTCATTAAATTGTATTCCTACTCTAGTTAAGGCTGTTAATCCTTTTTCAGGGTCTTGCAATGCTTTACCAACTTGTATAGTAGCAGATTTTAAATCCATACCCATCGCTTTAGACATATCTACAATAACTTTTTGAGCTCTTTCAAAACTACTTGTAACCCTAGTAAAGGTTAATAATAATGCACTAGACTCTAATATTAATTCATCAGAAACTCCTGTTGTCTTTTGTATTTCACGAGCATATGCTGATATTTGCTTTTGATTAATCTTTAAAAGTCTACCTGTAGATATAATTGCAGCTCTAACTCTTTGTTCTGCTTGCTCTTGTCTATGGTATGCCTTTATTAACCTACCTATCGATGCGCTAACTAATCCTACAGCAAATGATGCTAGTAGTAATTTAGAACGAAATACTGAGAATGCAGTTGCTCCATTACGAGTATTCCTTAGACCTATACCAAAATTACTATTAAGTCTTTTCTGTCCTTTTGTTAATGCATTAGTAGCTCCTAATGCTCTTTCTTCTGCTACAGTCATCTTATTTAATTCTCTAACAAATTCTTTTAGATGTATTCCGCCTCTTTTAACAGCTATATTATATTGTTTCTGAACCTCTGTCCCTTTTTTGAATGAGATGCCAACTGCCTTAGCTCTTCTTACAGCCAAATGTAGTGGCTCTAATGATTTCCTACGTTGCTGTCTAAGTCTTTTTTGAGTTTTTATTTCTCTTTCAGCATCTCTCTTTTGCTGTGCAGCTGCTCTCTCTCTAGCCTTTCGTTCTCTTTCAGCATTTCTTTTAGCTTCATTAGCGGCTCTCTTCTTTTCATTTGCAAGTCTTTTTTCTTCTTTAAAGACATCATTAATTAATCTAACAGCATCCTTGCTCCTTTTACCTTCTATTTGACCAAGTATACGAGTAGCCTCTATTTGCTTCGTGTTATTTTTTATTATATTTTCGCCTTTAGCGACTAGCTCTGTTCTGTCTTTTACTACTTTTTTAATAATCTTAGCATCAACACCAAGGACCTTAGATAATTCGTCAATTGATTTTTGAAGTTTCTTTTGTTCTTTAGAAGCTTTATTTGTGGTCTTATTAAGTTTTTTCCTTTGCTTATTAGCTTGCTGTTCTGCCTTCCCTTGCTTCTTAGTAGACGAAGTTAATTTATCTACCGATTTTTTTAACTTATCTACTTGCTTATTAGCATTATCTAATCCTTTTCCCTTAGCCATCGTTAACCTTTCCCTTTTTGAGCTATAGCAACAGATTCTTTCTTAGATAAGCAATTAGATATCAAGAAAGAAGATTCAATCCATTTATTGGGTTGTTCGTTATATGTTCCTTTGTGTGGAGGTATACCAAATTCCTTGCAATAGAAAAACTTTGAAATCAAACTAGCATTTGCAGAACTATAGAAATGATTAGAGCAAGTAAAGAAAGGTAGTTGCTTGGATATGGCATAATAAGAATCAACATCGAGTGACTGCGATTTATTCTTGCGTTTTTCCTCATTAATTAACATATCTACTATACTCCAAATATCTTCTTTAGTTCTAAATACCCTAGTTTGGTATTCATTATTTATCCTAATAGGAATTTCGGCAGTATATGGTAGTGTATGAAATCTACACCCCCCACACAAATCAAGGAACAAATTAATTGCTAGTGTGAGGGACTCTATTCCCCCAATCGTTGGTAATCTTGTATTTTGATAGACAATTCATTTTTCTCATCTTCTTTTAATTGTCTTAATACAGAGTCCGCTACTACGTCGCCATCCATTTTGAATGATTTAAAGTCACCACCTTTAATTCCTCTTCGAAGCCAAGCAGTTCTAGCTTTATTCATATTACCTACACCTGTGGCTTCTCCATTTTCAAACCTAACTACTGTTAAGTCTGCGCAATAATCCATGTCATCTATAGACATTTCTTTAAGCGCTACTTTACGTTTGCTTTCAAGAATAACCTCATTATCCTTGAGTTTTATTTTTTCACTCATTTTACTTCCTTTTTATTTATTAAAACTATTTACTCTTCGCCACCTGCAGACTCTTCATCTGCAGGAGGATTAGATACTTTTTTTACTTTTGGAGCAGAAGGTTTAGATTTTACAGGGACTCCATACTTATCAGTTTCAACCCAATCTGATGGAGCTTTAAAATCACTACCCTCAACTATTTCAATTCTTCTATTTGGTTTCAAATAAAATTTCATAATTTATCTCCTTATTTTATGATGCTGTAGCGCCTGTTGCAACGTGGAAGAACTTATTGCTACCCGGAGACAATACTTTTGCCTCAAAGCTAACCATAGCAACATCGTCACTAGAAACCTCAGCACTTGTAAGTTTTGCTTGAGGAACTATAAATCCAAATAGCTGAGATGCATGAGCAGCTATGGCTATTGAGCCTAATGTTTCAAGGTCACTTGTTATTGCTCTATTATTCATAACTAGCTGTAGATATGAATCATT
>CEUI01008998.1_pt1 | contig 13150 bp, 4 predicted proteins | sample 531411 | NCBI WGS metagenome assembly CEUI01 (sample SAMEA2622841, study PRJEB7988) | marine metagenome | isolation source: saline water (ENVO:00002010), including
TTTATTATATATTATATTATGGCAAAGAAAACAAAAAAAGTTGAGGTAGAAGAACCTCAATTTACACAAGAAGAAACAGTGGTGGAAACACCTCCGGTTGTAAAAAAACCAAAAGAAATATTAAAACCAAAAAATGAATGGGAAATCAAAGATAGAGTGTACTATTTAAAAGGAGATAAAAAACCTTTATCTAGAGCATTAAAATCTGCAAACATTTATTGGTTTGATGAAGAAAAAGGATACGAAAGAGAACTTAAATATTGTCAAAATCAAAAAACTTGTTTTGTTGACGAAATGAAAGGTGATCAAAGATTAGAACATATTATATTTAGAGGTGGTTATTTATATGTAGAGAAAGAAAAAACAACTTTACAAAAACTATTAAGTTTATATCACCCTCATAAAGATTCAGTATATTATGAACATATACCATCTGCGATTGCTGCTGAAGAAATAGATGTATTAGAACAACAAGTAGAAGCCTTAATGATTGCTAGAAACATGGATATTGATTTAGCAGAAGCTATTATGCGTGTAGAAGTTGGTTCTGAAGTGTCTAAGTTGAGTTCTAAGGAGCTTAAAAGAGATATATTAATATTTGCTAGAAACAATCCTAAATTGTTCTTAGAATTAGCGGATGATGATAATGTACAACTTAGAAATTTTGGTATTAAAGCTGTTGAAGCTGGTATATTAAGATTATCTTCAGATCAGAGATATTTTATGTGGGGTAGTAACGGTAGGAAATTAATGACCGTACCATTTGACGAACATCCATACACAGCATTAGCACATTGGTTTAAAACTGATGAAGGTATGGAAATATATTCAAACGTTGAAAAAAGATTGAATCAATAATAACAAAAAGAGGTTGCCCTTCGGGGCGACCCCTTTTATTAAAATTAAATCATATGGAAAACAAAAAATCAAAAGGATTAGGTGACACAATAGAAAAATTTACAAAAGCAACCGGAATACACAGTTTAGCACAGTTAGGCGCTAAAGTTGTTGGAAAAAAAGATTGCGGTTGTAACAAAAGAAAAGAAGCGTTAAACAAAGCGTTTCCTTATAAAAAATAAAACAAATGCCAGTAAACGTAGATACAGTATATCAAACAGTACAAGCTTTAGCCAATAAAGAACAAAGAGGATATATTACACCTCAAGAGTTCAACTTATTTGCAAATCAAGCTCAACAAGATATTTTTGAGCAATATTTCTATGATATTAACGCTTTTAGAGCGCAAAGACCTCAAGATTATGAAATAGGTAATTCTGTATCACATATAATGACGAAAATAAGTCCATGGTATTCTATTGTTCCATTAATTACAGGTGGAAATCTTCCGGCTGGAGCTGGTGCACAAGGATTAAATGGTAAATTATTTTATGAATATGGTAGCGTTAACACAAGAGAAATGGTTGAGTTGACTGGACCAGAAGAATTACGTAATCTTAGAGATTCTCTTTGGCATCAGACTGGAGCTGATGAGGTATATTACTTTAAAGAAGGCTGGAGAAAAATTCAAGCATGGCATAATATAGGTAATGGATTAGAACCTATGGTTGCAACTGATTATCCAGCACTTATTAGCTGCGAGACTGTTATGGGTAGACCAGGTTTGGTTAATTGGGGATATGTAGTTGTTAATGAACAAGCAACATATGATCCTTCTGTAAGTAGAAATTTTGAAATACATGAAAGCGAACAACCTGACTTAGTAATAAAAATATTAAAATTAGGTGGTATATCAATAGAAGATCCTAATTTATATAGCGCTGCTTCTGGGGAAGATCAAATAAATACACAACAAGAAAATAAATAACTATGGCAAATAAATTGGCAAGAGGCGGACAAGGGAAAGAACATGATATTATTTATTATCATGACCCGGTTCAATTCGGTAACTATCAATATATACCACTAGATGAAATAGTAAAAAACTTTACTGCTGTATACGTAGGTCAAAATAAGGTTTTTACAAATATATCTACTGGTGATATAAATTACCATGCACATAGAGCTTTACAAGAGTTATCATACGATACACTCAAATCTTGTAAATCACAAGAAATAACATTACCACCGTCATTACAGATGGTTTTGCCAGCTGACTATGTTAATTATACAAAAATAACATGGTCTGATGCACACGGAATAGAACATGTATTATATCCAACTAGCAAAACTTCTAACCCAAATACAGTTCAACAGGACGAAAATGGTGAATATCTTTTTGCTGGAACAGGAAGTGGAAGAGAAGGAGAATTATTACAAGATAATCACAGTAGACAAGACGAGCCATACACTGGTGGTTATGCACTTAAAATACACGCGAGTTGGGGTTTTCATCCTGCAGGTGGTGATTGGTTTATAAAAGGAAATTATAGTGGACCTTTTAGAATGAAACAAACTTTTAAAAGAGTGCAAGATAATTATCAAGGAGCACCTCCAATGCCAAACGTTTTAGATGAACCATATTTAAAAGATGGTATGTCTATAAGCAACCCTATGTTCCAACCGGATACTAAAACAAAAGATGTTACAGCAGTAAGTGTTGCGTCTCACTCTTGGGGAGATATATATGAAACACAATTTTATATAGATAAACCAACATTGGTAGCTGATAACAATTTATATCTTGGAACACCGAACGCTCAAATAATGCAGCAATATATAAGTATTGATGATTTATCAAAAACTTGGGGTAGTTATAAAAGTAGTTCTAATAACTCTGTTAGTGTAGATTCTTCAACAACAACTAATCTAGCTGTTGATGCTGACAATTATTTCTTAAACACGGGACAAAGATACGGGTTAGAACCACAACACGCTCAAGCTAATGGATCATTTTTTATTGATTGCCATAAAGGATTAATACATTTTAACTCTAGTTTATCAGGTAAAACAATAGTATTACATTATTTAAGTGATCACCACGGAACAGATGGTGAGGCAATTGTACATAAATTTGCAGAAGAGGCTATGTATAAATGGATAGCTTATGGATGTGCTCAAGCTAGAACAGATGTAGATCCTGGGACAATAGCTAGATTTAAAAGAGAAAAACAAGTAGAAACTAGAAAGGCAAAACTACGACTATCAAATATTAAAATCGAAGAAATTTCTCAAATTATGAGAGGTAAATCTAAATTTATTAACCACTAAAATATGCCGGAATTAAAACGTACCTTCACTGGAGGTAAAATGGAAAAGGATCTCGATGAGAGAATCGTTCCACAGGGACAATATAGAGAAGCACTAAATATCGGGGTTGCAACTTCAGAAGATTCTGATGTGGGTGCAGCCCAAAATATATTAGGTAATATAAAAGTTACCTCAGCTATATCGTCTAGAACTTACACTGCTGGTACCTGGGGAGAAGAACATATACATGGTGATCAAGGAAAAAAGGGATGGAATTATCATATAGCAGAGATAGTAGACCCACAAACAGATATGCTTTATAGATTTATTCACACACCAAACGAAGAAGAAAGAGTATGGATGGATAGAATTGTAGAATATAATACGGCTAGAAGTTTAGACGACCCTTGGCATACTAAAGAAAACGCTGTAATGATAGACATATTCAAAGTGCAAGCAAGAATTATTGCACATGATTGTATATGTGATGGTTCTAATAAATCTGTAATACAAGTTGATAAAAACCTTAATCAATTAAGATGGGGTATGAAAATAACAGGTGGGGCTAATGAATGTAATATTGGCGAAGATATTACTATAGAAAGAATAAATTATCTTACTGGAGAAATAACTTTATCAGCACCTATATGGGTTAATCCAGCTCCACCTCAAATACCACCTATTGTAGACCCTTGTACACCATGCGGACAGGGTTGTTGTGATACTTTTCTTTATACGTTTTTAGGAGATAGAAATCTTAATTTCTCTCCAGAAAGAAAAATAACAGGTATAAATATTATTGATGGTATGATTTTTTGGACTGACAATTTTTCAGAACCAAAAAAAATAAATATAGAAAGAGGAAAGGCTGGTTCTACAAGTAAAGACTTTCCAGAATTAGGAAGAGGACAAGATAAATTAGATGATTTTAATCAACATACTTTGTTAATGGTTACTATTGACAATGAATTACAAGATGTTGAAACTTGTACAAAAGATGAATCATTTTGCCCACCGGTTGGATGTATGGACGATGGCTTACAACCTTGGTCTTTATATCCAGGTGATCCAAATGCAACACCGAATCCTATACCACCAATACCTTCTTTAACATATGATCCCGCGGCTATATATCACGATCAAAGCGCGTGTTGTTATTTTGATGGTTGTACAGATAATTCTACAGATCAATATGGTAATTACATATACTGCAACTACGATCCTAACGCTTGTTTAGATGATGGTAGTTGTTGTGATAAGTGTGGTTGTACAGATGATGGAAGTGATCCTAATTTCCCTGGAAGACCTACAGGTTATGTTGGCCAAGCTTGTAATTACGATCCTACTTATTGCGCTAATGATGGAAGCTGTGTGTATGGTGATTGTATGGACGATATGGCAAGTAATTACAATCCAAACGCTAACTGTAGTAATCCATCAATGTGTGAATACATGTGGGCGTGTGTTAACTCAGGATATGCAAACAATAGTTGTGGTGATCCAGAGACATTACCAACAACTTTCCCTTATCAACAAGGATATATGTTTATCGATAATCACCCAACAAATGCCAATGCTTACGACATGGGAATTAGACCTGATGACAATCCAGAAGGAAGTACTTGGGTAAATCCAAATAACTATAAAAAATGGGCAAGTGAAAATGGAAATGTTTTCACCGTTATAAACGGTATATCACAACCAGGTATGCCACCGACATCTTGGATGTATTCATATGGATCTGGTTGGAATAGTCCTATTGGAAGTTTATCATGGAGAAAAACAGACAGTGGAACATGGAATTGTCCTGCAAATATAGCGCCTGGATGTTTAGATGGTGAATGTAACTGGCCTTTAAATGAAAATGATTATACACAAGGTTACTATACTGATCGCACAACTAAATATATAGTTGTAGATAAAGTTTGGGCTCAACTCGATGGTAAGTCTTATAAAGACTGGAACGAAAACACTAAGTTAGGGTGGGCTTGGGTGTATGATGGTACTTCATGGATTTCTTCTCAAACCAATCCAACTCACCCTGTATTTACTAACCAACCGTTTGGTGGATTGATAGATTCAAATGGACATCCATTACCTGGTTGGTGGGGCATGAGTTTCCTCCCTAATCAAGCGCCGGCTAATCAAATTTATGGGTTATACGAAGATGCGTCTGGAAACTTCTGGGGAGGTGGTGGTGGAGAGGAACCTATGGCCTTTAAAGGAAAAGTTTGTTTTGGAGATTGTCCAAACCAATTTGGAGCTCATGAGAATTTAGTTACAGGTAGTTTAAATACAACAACTGGCGTATATAGTGTAATTACTAACAATAATGTTATACATGGAGGCTCAACACAAATAGATATGAATAACTGGTTTAGAGATAACGGTTATGATGGTCATGGTCCTAGTATAGCTGCTAACTATGGTGGTGCAACATGTCCAACTTGTAATGGTCAAGAACACGAAAAATTAATGCACCCATATCATGGACTAGGTGCGCATTTAGGAACGGAATCTATTGCCAACTATAACGCCCACCATAATGGCACTGGTACTTATAATCCAAACGGTCCAAATACTGGTTATACCGGTGTTTATTTTGGAACCCAACAGTTCTGGGGAGCACCTGGTAGTGAATATGCTCAATATAATTATGCTCAATATCCAGAGGTGTTAACAACTGATCCTATAGTAGAAGTTTGGCGTAAAGTTACTAACAATGGAGGTGGGTGGACATGGTCCGTAGGTGGAGATATGACTTGGCCCGCGTCTTTCTGGTTTGTTGAAGAAGCTTGTGAATGTGATGGATGGAACACTAATCCTACCTGTCAAATAGATCCAAACGGAACTTTTGCTAATATGACAGATTGTCAAAATTGTACTACATGTGCGTGTAATCCATTAAATATATCTTACAATTGTATAAATGGAAGTTGTGTACAAATACCAGGAACAAGTGGTAGTTATCCAGATTTAGTTACATGTCAAATGAGCTGTATAGCTCCGACTCCAAATTAACAATATCAAAACTGATAGTATGAAAAAACTGTTTAAAAATTCACCTTTAAAATATGATCCTCCAAATAATGGTGGTGGTAATGTAACTACGCCTCCCACTCCTTTTGGTGGAGGACAGTATCAAGGTAATTATGGAACAACGGATCCTAGACCTTCAACCGATGAATGTCCAACTTTTGATCCTCTATGTAATCCAGTTTTCGTATTAGAAAAACATATATCAGTTATAAGAAAAGGACCAACGTCACCACCTACACTTTCAATGTATAAATTTGAAGAGGAAAGAGCAGAGGTTAGTGAAGAAGGAGATGTAGAAGGAAAAGTAAAAGCTTTTTTTACTGGAGCAAGAATGTGGGGTACTTGGAACTTTTGTAATTACCCACACACACCTTGTTTTCCAGCGGTAGGTTATACACCAAACACAAGAGGTAGAGGTTTTGATGGAGAAGATATAAGTGAATTTTATCACCCAAGTAAAGCGCAGAAGAAAGCTGGTGATACTATTGTTATTCCAATAGATGTTAGCCAAACCAATGAAGATTGGGAAGTAAACGATAAGTTAACTATAACACACGAATACACTGATGTCTTTGGAGATATCAAAAAAGCGGTTGCTATGGTTAGTATAAACTCTGTAGATAATATAGGTGCGCCAGGAAATACTTTATCATCATCAGATCCATCAACTTATTTTACAAGTATTCAACAGATTGTTAATCAAGGAGAAGTATATCCTGACACAGATGGTATTTGGGGTTCTTATGGTGGTAGTATAGATAGATATATAATAGCAACTATAATATCTATTACAGGAAACTTTCCTAAATATGTAAAAGTAGATGATAATGGAGCTCCAACAGGTGAAGACATTTATAGAGTTCACCTTGTTCAAAACCCTGCTTTATTTAAACATAAATTTCCTAAATTTGCTTATAGATATAAATATGAAGATGGTGAATATTCTGTATTTTCTCCTTGGTCTGAAATAGCATTTATACCAGAGACATTTGATTATTTACCTAAAAAAGGTTATAACTTAGGTATGGAAAATGCTATGAGATCTTTAAGAATAAAGGATTTTGTACCGAAAGATATTCCTGAAGATGTAATTCAAGTAGATTTATTATACAAAGAATCTAACGCACCAGCTGTTTATACAGTAGCATCGTTTAAACGAGATGATCCAATAGAAGCTGGTAATACAGAAAATTATTGGAACACTCCAGGTACAGGTGATAATAGAGGTAACTATAGAATAAAATCCGAGTTAATTCATAAAGTAGTACCTTCTAATCAAATGTTAAGACCTTGGGATAACGTTCCTAAAAGAGCTGCGGCACAAGAAATAACAGCAAATAGATTAATTTTTGCTAACTACTTACAGAATTATGATGTTAAAGATAGTGGTAACGATCTTGTTACTCCACTGTTTTCAGTTAATATTAATCAAATAGATCATTCGATAACAACATCAAGTACAACAGGTCCTAGACCAGGTGAACCAGCTAAATCACTAAAATCTATGCGTACATACCAATTAGGTATTGTATATAGAGATAGATATGGAAGAGAAACACCTGTATTAACCGGTAAGTCTGGATCATTTAAACTTTCAAAAGAATATGCTGTAACGCAAAATAGACTTCAAGTACAAATGGAGTCAAATCCGCCTTATTGGGCAGAATCATATACATTCTATATTAAAGAAACTTCTAACGAGTATTATAATTTAGCAATGGATCGCTGGTATGATGCAGAAGATGGTGGTATTTGGTTATCTTTTCCTTCATCGGAAAGAAATAAAATATCAGATAGAACAACTTTATTATTAAAGAAACAACATGACTCTTATGTGTTTACTGAACAAGAAATAGATTATAAAGTATTATCTATTAAAAATGATGCACCTACCTTTATAAAAACTGATCTTAAATATTGGGGAAGTTTACCTATGATGTTACCTCCTCCTGGATGGGGAGATGTTGGTAATTGGGATTCTGGAATGTTTTATCCAACTGGATTACCTCTTCCATTACGTATGTATATTGATGTATATGCGGAATATTGGGATCAATCAGTAATGAGATCATTAAGTAATAGAGACGGTGCTCAAATACGTATAATACAAAGTGCTGGTCAAGCGTCTGCTTATAATTCTGGAACATCGGATTCTACAAATAAAAGTAGATGGTATAATGTAGCTAATATAGAATATATAGGGGCACCAGCTCAAACTTATGAAGAAGCTGTAGAAGACCCAAGTACTAGTACTACAATAACTACTGAGGTTGAAGAATCTGGACAAATGGCTCAAATAGTTAGAATTAGTTTAGAAAAAGCTTTTGGAAATGATGTTAGTTTCTGTATGCCTGGTTTTGATGATCAATTTAGTCAACCTAGTAATCTTTCTTTAGAAAGAGGATTATCTTTAGAAGCTAGAACTAAAGATGTTAAAGATCAAGCTCAGTTTGAAGGTAGATTCTTTGTTAAAGTACTAAGAGATTTTAATATAGAACAAAACATTGTAAATCCTCAACAAGATTTTGCTGAAAGATGGCAAGTATTACAAAGTAAAGATATAAGATATATTGCTGCTGGACATCCAGGATTACAAGATTGGTGCCCGCAAGTAGGTAATACTATATGTGATAACGCGTTTATTCCTATTGGGCAAGAAGATTTAAGTACTGGATATCCTAATATAAAAGAAGTTAGTAGTCTTAGTCGTTTTCATACTACGGTGCGAGCAGAATATATAGACGCTAGTGGTGGAGTACAACTTTCTCCTACATATGGAGGACCTGGTGATAACTGGCCTTTAGGTCCTAGTGAACAAGACACAGAAGGTCTATACCATGCTGATCCTTATCTTAGCGCATATGGTCATTACTTAGATGGTAGTGATAACTTTCCTGATGCACACGCTGATTCAAATCACGATTGGCCTAGTTTTATGCCTGGCAAATGGGTTCCATTTATGTGTGTCGGTGATTGCGCTTCACAAGGTAATATTCCTTGGGCACAAAAAGTAACATGGGGAACTAATCCAGCTCAACAACCTTATAGTGATTATGATGCTGGTCCTCCAACACCAGCAAGTCCTGGTAGTTTATTAGCTAACGCTCCTAGTAGTGGAATATTAGATTTATCAGAAGCAGTAAACACGTCTGGATTTAATCAAACAGTCGGTGGATCAACAGCTCCTTGGGATCCATCAGGTGACTTTTTAAACAATGGATACTTAGATGGTATAAATCCATTTCAACTGCCAGCTATATGGGGTAATCAAGAAGATTTTTTAGCGTCACCACCTGTGTTTGATGATGGTACAGCTGAAAAATTAAGAGAAGATTGGTATCATTTATGGAGAGGTAGAGATGATGTTTTCAATGAATGGCCACTAGGTAGATTCCATCCAAATAGATGGATATTTGACAAAGCTGGCGCCGCTGAAGGTTATTCTGGTAATGGTATTTGGAATGATGGAGATGTTAGTTATATGGATTTAGCTTATTGGGGTATTGGAAAAGAAACAGAATATAGCAGAAAAAATACTAATGGTGAATTAATGAGATTATATCACCAAACAGAAGTTGCGTTTGCAGACGCCATGAGCACTGTTGGTACACAATTTAGATTTGCACAAGATCCAGATCAAACAGTGTATACTATAACAAATGTGCGGGTTCAAGAAGAAGTTTGGAATTATGAAGCGCCTCAAGGTGTTTGGGCTGTAGATGATGGAGCTGGTAATCCTATGGGTGGTAGCGGTATAGGTTACGAACGATTTGGACCGTGGGGAGGGACAGGTGATAACGCACCGCTTCCTGGTGGATACGCATTCTTGTCTGATATAATGAGTAAAGACAAAAAATTAACAGGTGGAGCGCCATATAATAGAAGAATAAGATTTACATTAACTTTAGATAAAATAATAGGATTAGAAGGTGGTGTTGGTTTTCATCCTATAACAAACCACGTAGATGCCGAAGGTAATGCCAATGTAAAAGGTGGTAAAGCTCAATATGGAACTAACTTACTTAATGTAACTTCTGCTAAAGGTGGTACTACCACTGGATTAGAATTTTATAATTTAGCTAGTTACTGGAGTCAATCATCAACCCCAACAACTGACCAAGCAGATGATAAAGCTACTAACGATTCTCTTGGTATGCACATTGGATTACATGAAAGAGGATTAAATGAAACTACTATAGAAATAGTTACCCCTTATAAAGGTGATGACGATTCTAGAATGAGTACAAATCCAGCTGTTTGGGAAACAGAACCTTTAGAAGATGTAGGGTTAGATATATATTATGCAGCAAGTCCTAGTTATCCTGTAAAAGTTAAAAGATTTAGATGGGATCATAAATTAGTACATGGTCCAGATGAACCAGACTTTTATAACGCTAATTGGTATGATTATGGATTAAGAGGAGAAGAAATTATATCTGTTGGATCTGAATTTACTCCAGTAAATAATAGTATAGATCCATATCCAGCTACTTCAACAATTTGTGCGGTACAAAACAATACTATATGGTTAATGCCACTTGCGAATAGTCCTGGTGGAAGTGCTTTTGTTGATGTAAATGGTGATGATATTGATTTAGATATAGGATGTGAGATTAGAATATCATTTAAAGGTGAAGGTAGTTATTATGGTGCTGGATACGATAGAGAAGAGATTACTCTTAAAATAACGCAACAAATGTCTAGAAGTGTATATAAAGTAGAATTAGATACACATGGTTCTAATAGACAATTAAACTATTTTAATTGTTATTCTTATGGAACAGGTATAGAATCAAATAGAATAAGAGACGATTTCAACGCTGTTCAAATTGATAAGGGTGTTAAAGCTTCTATGCCACTAGCAGAACAATATAAAGAAGAAAGAAAAGGTAGTAGTTTAATATTCTCTGGTATATATAACTCTACAAGTGGTATTAATAGAACAAATCAATTTATTCAAGCAGAGCCTATAACAAAAGATTTGAACCCTGTTAATGGTAGTATACAGAAGTTGTTCGCTAGAGATACTGATTTAATTACATTCTGCGAAAACAAAGTATTTAAAATATTAGCTAAAAAAGATGCTTTATTTAATGCTGATGGAAATACAAACGTAACATCTAACACAGCGGTGTTAGGGCAAACAATTCCTTTTAATGGTGAATACGGTATATCTAAAAATCCAGAATCATTTGCTTCAGAATCTTATAGAGCATATTTTGCTGATAAATCTAGAGGAGCAATATTAAGATTATCTAGAGATGGTTTAGTACCTATATCTGATTCTGGAATGAAAGATTGGTTTAAAGATAATTTAAGATTTGCATCTTCTATTATTGGTAGTTTTGATGATAGAGAAGATCAATATAATATAACTATAGAAACAAGAGATCAAGATAATAATTTAAAAGCATATACAGTAAGTTGGGTAGAATCTAAAAAGGGTTGGGAAAGCTTTAAAAGTTTTATAACACAAGGAGGTATAAGTCATAAAAATATATATTATACTTTCCCATCTAATAATTATAGTCATAGAGTAAATAAAGATCCTTGGGGTGTAAGTTATGCAGTACCGGGAATAGGAAGAGCTGAAACATGGCAACACCATTTAGATTTAATAATAAAAAGAAACGTACAAGTAACATCTACTAGTAATAGTAGTACTATAATTGTTCAAAATGGTACGGGTACTCTTATACCAGGTATGAATGTAGAAGGTAATGGTATACATATTGACACATTAATAACAGCTGTAAATTGTAGTGGTCCTAATTGTACGGTTTTATTAAATTACCCTGCTTGGGTTGAAAACGGAGATGAAATAAAATTTACAACAGCTAGAAATAGTTTTTATGGTAATGACGACCATTATTCAATGCTTAAAGTTGTATTTAACCAAGCTCAAGGATCAGTTAAAAGATTTAAAACGTTAGATTACGAGGGAACGCAAGCTAAAACAATTGAAAGAACTGATAATAGACATATAATTGAAGGCGTAGATGTTGGTCAAATATATTATGATAATTATGCTAAAAGAGGTTGGTACGTAGAAAATATGTTTACTGACATGCAAGAAGGTTATGTACCTGAATTTTTAAATAAAGAAAATAAATGGTATAACTTTATAAACGGAGGAAATTTTGGAGATGGTAGTGCTGGTAGACATGATCATATAGATACTAGTGAATTTTCTTTACAAGGATTAGGTTATTCTGATTCAACAACAGTAGGTCCACCACCTCCACCACCACCAGATCCAACAAGAGTTAGTTGGAACTGTTTAAATGGAGCGTGTGTAGATCCATTAAATGGAACTGGACAATACACAGATGATAATTCTGGCGGTAACCCAGGTGATGGTTTAATAGCGTGTCAAACTGCTTGTGGAGCGTTAAAAGAAACTTGGGATTGTGATGGAAATGGAAATTGTTTTGATCCAGGTGATGAAAGCGGACAGTATTCAGATCGCCCAGCGTGTGAAGCTGCTTGTATAACCCCACAAATATCTTATAATTGTCAAAATTCTGGTACAACTAGTGCACAATGTGTTGACCCGGGTGATGGTAGTGGTACATATACAGGAGCAAACGCTCTTAATGACTGTATAAATAATTGTGCTCAAGCTGCTGAAACTTGGAATTGTGTTTTACATTTAGCAGGTACTTCTCCACATTATTACTCAGTAGATACTTATGACTGTGAAGATCCTGGTGATGGAACCGGTACATACACTACTCAATCAGCGTGTATAGGATCTTGTGTGCCTCCTCCACCTGCTTCATGGGACTGTGATACCACGGCAATGACTTGTATTGATCCTGGTGATGGATCAGGATTTTACACCTCACAAGCTACTTGTTTAGCGAACTGTAGAGAATATTGTGATGATTCAGCAGGGGGTGTTGGTTGTAATACTACTGGTGCTGGAGCGTTTGTAGGTAGTTGTGATCCTACAGTTTGTGTA
>CEUI01030680.1_pt1 | contig 13139 bp, 3 predicted proteins | sample 531411 | NCBI WGS metagenome assembly CEUI01 (sample SAMEA2622841, study PRJEB7988) | marine metagenome | isolation source: saline water (ENVO:00002010), including
AAACGATTTAAGTTTGCTAATGACAAAAATCAATTAATTGATAAAGAAGGAAATCGTATTGATAGAAAGGGCAATAAAGTTGATGAAGAAGGTTATATTCTAAATGAAGATGGTAAACGAGTCAACGTCAATGATCTTCCTGTTTTAGAAGATAATGAAAAAGTTGACAATGCTGACTTTGAGGACGATTTAGGTGTAGTAATAACTGAGGAGAAAAAAACGACTACCCGGAAGCGGACAGTTAAAAAGACAGAGTGAAACGGTGGGCGTGAATTCTTGCGGTATTCTTATACCTTAAGTTTTCCACGCCCTTTTTTTTATTGGGAGTGAGACATGGCTAACGATAGTATTCTGATCCAAGTACAGCTAGGTAGTCCTACTAAGGCCAACATTAATGCTGTAACCAGACAAATACAGAGTGCTCTTAGTAATGTTAGTGCAAATGTCCAGATTCAGAATGGTCGTCAGGCTGCACAGACTCTTAAAAATCTTAAAAAAGGAACAGACGACGCTTCACGATCTATGAATTCTTTTGGTGAAGCTATTGGTTTATCTGCTCGTCGTTTTGTTGCTTTTACATCTGCTGTAGCGGTTGTTGGTAGATTAACATCTGCAATTTCTCAGGCAACTAGAGAAGCGATAAAATTTGAGAGAGAATTTGTAAAATTAGCCCAGGTTTTTGATACTGATGTACGGTCTCTTAGAGGTTTACAGAATTCACTATCTGATGTGTCTAAAGAATTTGGTCTTTCAGCAACTGTTGTCGCTAAGACTAGTGTTGTTCTTGCTCAATCAGGTTTGAGCGCGAAACAAACTGAACAGGCAATGAAAACACTTGCCAAAACGACATTGGCGGCAACTTTTGATAGTATAGCATCAAGTACAGAAGGTGCTGTTGCTATTATGAATCAGTTTGGCACTGAGGCTAGTCAGTTAGAGCAACAACTTGGTGCTATCAATGCTGTATCTAAAAAATTCGCTGTTGAATCCGGAGATATCATTGAGGCGGTGAGACGGGCTGGTGGTGCTTTTAGAGCCGCAGGCGGTAATCTTAATGATTTCATAGGATTATTTACCGCTGTTCGTAGTACAACCCGTGAAAGTGCTGAAACTATCGCCACTGGTTTTAGAACAATCTTTGCTAGAATTCAGCGTCCTAAAACTATTGAGTTTTTCAAACAATTAAATATTGAACTGACTGATGGTCGTGGAAACTTCATTGGAGCTTTTGAAGCTATTAAGAGATTAAGCCAAGGATTACAGGATGCTGGTATTAAAGCCGGAAGTTTACGATTTGCTGAAGTTGTTGAACAGTTGGGTGGTATTCGTCAGGTTTCTCGTGTAATTCCATTGTTGCAACAGTTTACGAAAGCTGAAGAAGCTAGGCAGGTTGCTGTTGCTGGTGGTGGATCGTTAGATAAAGATGCCGCCAAAGCACAGGAAACACTGTCACAAGCATTTGCTAGAACCACGGAAAACTTCAGAGCGTTGATCCGCGAGATATCACAGACCGCAACTTTCCAAGCAATAGTTAAAATCGCTTTAGATCTCGCCAATGCATTTATTGAAGTAGCTAGAGCGTTAAAACCTCTAATCCCCCTAATTGCAATTTTTGGTGGTATAAAACTAGGTGGGATTTTTAGTAGCGCAATAAGAAAAGGCTTTGGTGGTGCTGGAGGCACTGGTGGACTTGGGCAGGGATTTAAAAGAGGTGGTCCTGTTCCTGGTACTGGTAATGGTGATACGGTCCCGGCGATGTTGGAGCCTGGGGAATTTGTTATTCGTAAGAGTGCTGTTCAGGCATTTGGTGCTGATAGATTATCGAAGATTAATAAGTATGCTAGTGGTGGAAACATAGCTAATAGGGATGTAACAAAAACTTTTAAAAGAAAAATAGTATCGGATCAAGACGAAGCTTATGCAGATGGTAGACTGATTAATGAAAACGATAATTTTTCTTTTAAAGGTGCTCTCTCACCTAAAAGACAAACCTACGGCAACAGACGTATAGCAAATTTAATAAAAAAATCTTATACTAATCAAGCACAAAGAAACCTTTCTCTTAAAAGGTTTTTTGGCTCAAACGATCAAAAGGGCGAAGAATTTGAGAACTTGTTAGTAAAAGCGGGAAATGTTGGACAAAAAATTCCAGGCGCAAATTCTCCTCTAGATTTTAAGTCGGGAAAAACATACGGTGAAGCTAAAAATACTGTTGACAGAGTTAAAGATGAAATAATTTTTTCTAAAACAATAAGACAAATGATTAATGATGGTAAATATTCATCATTAATACAAAACCCAAGTCAGGCTGATGAGAAAAATATTTCATTGCCTAGTGTTACTCTTCATGAAGTTTCTAGGTTAGATGAAAGTGTTATTAAAAGGCTAATATCCCCTCTGAGAACAAAAAGGGCGGGCTTGGCCGCAGGCGGATCAATTTCTGGAACAGATACAGTCCCCGCTCTGCTAACCCCCGGCGAATTTGTAATCAATAAAAAATCCGCTGAAGCTTTTGGTTATGGAAACTTGGGGAAGATTAATAAGTATGCTAAGGGTGGACCTGTTGGGGTGCAGAAATTTACAAATGGCGGTGAAGTACGTGATATTGTTAAAAACCTTTTGGCTGCATTTAACGCTGAACTTAAAGGCAATATCGAGACTTCTTCATCAGGTAAGAAAAGGGTCTCTAAAGATGCAGACTTGTCAGAGACTGGATCTTTAGCAAAAAAAGCTAGGGGTAAACTACATCCTGACAGAATTGCACAAAGTTCAGATGTTAACAAGGAGTTGGCCGATCAAGCTTTTAAGGTGGCGGATGATATAAAAACTTATTCCGCAGCGTTAAAAGACTCAACCAAAAGTGCCAAAGAAACCAAAAAAGCGCAAAAGGGTTTGGCCGAAGCCCATCAAAAATTAAAAGAAGTTAATGAAAACCTAGCTGAGTCTACAGCTAAAACGCTATCAGCTAGAGAAAAAGCACAAATTAGAAGCAAAGAAATAGAGAGTGCTGAAGGTTTATCTCGACAACAAACGATGGGACCAAAAGAATTTGCACAGTCAACTGTTTTTGATGGTGGCGAGGGAAGAGTTAGTAGATCTCGTCGTGATGAAGCTCAGGCGAAGGCTAAGGACGCTAAGGCTAAACAATTCATGGAGGCCGCTGCCGCTAGGGCTAGGGCTAAGGCAATGCCTAAAACCTATCCAATTGCTACAATTCCAAAACCAAAGCCGGAACCGGCAGTGCATGTACCTAAAACTTATCCAATTGCTACAATTCCAAAAGATGATGGGAAACCAAAATGTATAGACTTATGCGCAAAAACAATTAATGCATTAATAAAAGGCTTTAGTCAAGCAGTTAAAGGTAACGTGGGTGGTGGTGCTGGTGGTCCCGCTAACCGTAATCAAAAGCTATTGCCCGATAAATCTCAATCTCAGACAAACGAAAACAAAACTAGTAAATCTAAAAAAGGTTCGACGGCTGTTGGTCTTGGTGTTACCGCTGTGGCTTTACAAGGACTAGCTAGTAATGCGAGTGAAGTAACTGGTTTGCTGGGTATTCAAAGTGACGCATTAGACCAGACAATATCAAAATTATTGACGTTTGCAAGTGTTATCACAACTGTACAGTCCCTTATGTCAACGCAACTTGGAGGGAAGTTATTTGGAGGTTTGGGTAAGAAATTTTCTAACATAGCCGCTCCTTCTGTGGCAAAGAAGGGACGAGAATTACGTGGAACACTAACTACCAATGTGGGGGATTTCTTTAAAAGTAAAGGAGCTAAAGACGCCGCGAAAGCTGCGAGAGCTGCTGAAGTGGCTAGTAAAAGAGCTGCGACAAAAGTAGCATTGCCCAAGGGGCAAAGTATCCCAGACGCGATTCGTGCTCAAGGTGCTTTCAAAGGTGTCCCAAAAGTAGACGCAAAACAAGCCAAAGGTATTGGGAAGGGAATCTCAGAGGGAATTAAAGCTAGTAGAAAAGGCTTAATAAAAGTTTTATCGTCAAGTGGCGCTCAGATGGGTTTAGGCATAGTTAAAGCTATGGGGCCACAAATTGCTTTACTTGGTATTGAGTTTGGTCTTAAAGCTGCTGGCGTTATTAAAGATGTTGGAGTTAAAAAAGAAGAAGCTATTGAAAGAGGGGATGTCAAAGAAGCTGTTGATCTCACCACTACCGAACAAGGTCAGAGTCTTTTAAACGCAATGGTGTTAGCTGGTGGCGCACTTACGCTATTTACTGGTCCAATAGGTCTTGCAGTCGCGGGAGCAGGACTTCTAGGTAGAGTACTTTATGACAACGCTGATTCATTGGGTGGATTTGGTGAAGGCTTTAAAGGAATGGTTGATAGTGCGGTTGACTGGGTTGATGGCATAACGGGCTGGGCAACTGAAGCTAGACAAGCGGCTAAGTCTGCCGCATTATTAAATAAAGCACAGAAAAGCACAACCCAAGCTTTGGAAAGTTATGACAGGATTTTAAAACTAGGAGGCCCAAATGCCCAGAGCAGAGCACTCGGTAGTTTAGAAACTGCGGCGGCAAGTACTCAAGCTTCTTTGGATTTTGAAAATAGAGCAATTGATTTTACTAACCAATCTGAAGCTCTTGGTACATTTGCAAGCACTATGTCGACGGGTGGATTGAATCTAGTTGCTGGAGAGTTGTTTGGTTCTGAATACGCTAATCCAATGGGGCAAATCCAGTCGATGATCGGACTTGGAGATACTGCACAGGAGCGGGATTCTGTTTTGAATGCGGTAACTTTCGGTGTTCTAGGTACTGATATCGCAGGACAAGAAGAACAACAAGCTAAAGCAGCAGAAGCAGCACGGCAGGAAGAGAGTAAAATAGCAAGGAAAGTTATAGACACTGGTGCTCTTACTGAACAAGTTCAAGCAGTAATAGATTCTGGTGGGGGCTTTGAAGATTTTACAGACCAGCTACAAAGAGACAGTCCACATTTATTTAATTTATTAAATAAAACTGGAGAACTGAGTGATGCTTTTGAAATTACTAAGCAAAAAGCTTTAGAAATTAACTTTGAAAATTTCAAAAGCGCTTCACAAGCTTTACTTGCAGTTTCAAAAGGAAAATTTGATAGAGATTCACAAATTAGAGCATTAACAGGTGGTACAACAGGCAGAAAAGAATTTGATGATTTCACAAAAGAACAAAGTGGAATTATAAATTTCGGTCTTAACAATTTGCAGGGCGGTGCTGGCGGCGGCGCGAATGCTTTTGGGGCAGATGTATCAACCACTGAAGGTTTAAAAGCACTCATCAGTTCTACACAAGAAACAGCAGCCGCTATTGAAGTTATGAGATCAGGAGCAACCGCCTTTAGTGAAACTTTAGAGGTTGATTTAAATGGTAATGGGCAAGCAGTCGCTATTACACTTGGTCAAGCTGAAGAACTTCAGAAGAAGCAAAATCTAGCTATTCAGCAATCATTACCTTTAGCCAAACAGAGATTGCAAGTTATACAACAAGAGATTCAAGCTAGAAATGCAAATATAAAAACTTTAAATAATTTTGTAACTGATTTTGCATTTAGTTCTGGAAAAGATAAAAGACAGCAAACCCAACAATTTGCTAGTGCCCAAAGAGTTGCTGCTGGACTAAGGGATGGTAAAACCGTAGGGGAAATCCAAGGTGTTAGTCAAGCTGATAAACAAGCTAGTAAAGCTTTGTTTGAGCAATTTGGTGATGTTGCAATATTTGGCGGCAAAACAGGAAAAGAAGTCTTGGGGGATGCTAGGGTTGCCGAATTCGGTGGTGAACAAGCAATTCTTGGTCAATACGGTGACGAGCAGGGTCAGAAAATTATAAAAGCTCTCCGAGAAGGAACAGTTAGCGAATCAGATAAAATGATTAAGGAGATGTCGGATCTTAACAAGGCGATTAATGAGGCTGAAAAAGAGAATGTGATGTTGTTTAATGAAGGGGCAAAGTTATTTGCTGATAGTGTTATGCTCCAAGCATCTTTTGACGATCAAAAGAGAAAAACTAAAAAATTAAGTGAAGAACAGGAAGAACTTAAAAAAACTGGACTTCCAGCCGCTGTTTCGAAATTACAAGAAGCAGAAGCGGAGGCTAGGGACACATTATTAGGAAAGGAAGCTGCCGACAGAACATTAGAAAAAGCCAGAAAAGGAGAAATTGACCCAAGATTCAGCAGTCTCCAAGAAGTAGAGGCTCATGCAGCCCTTAAAACATCACAACATGAAGATCAACTAAAAAGAGTTCGAGACGCTGAAGCTGCTAAAAACGCCGCAGTAGATCGAGGAAAAGCTATTGAAACAGAAAAACAAGAATTAGATAAAGGCGTTGAAGACCAAGCTGAGGCTGTGAAAAGGCGTCGGAACAACATGCCATCAGGCAATAACCAACTTCCCGGTAATGAAGGTGTTGAACTTACAGAAGAACAGAAGAGGAGAATAGGTGTCACGGGAGCGACGGCGGCGGCTGAGAAAGAAGGCGATTTAGACATCCAATTAGAAATTGCAAAAACGAATGAAAGAGCCGCACAAACCAACCTAAAAGCCGCAGAATCCGCCCCACAAAATGCGGCAGGGCAACTAAACATAGCAATTACAGGACTGGAAAATTTGGGGGCAATGAATGAAGCTGGTTTAGGTGCCCTGTTGGAGAAGGTACAACAAGCTCACGACGAAAAAGTGCGTGAAAATAATCGTATGCAAGAACAAGGAATTAATCCGACAGTTGCTGGAGAAGCTGTACCCTTGGGATCAACTAGTTCAGCAAATTAACATAATGGAAAAATAATATGCCAGTAAAAATAAATGATGAATACTTGGTTCCAGCGCCTTTGGTGACGTTTGGTAAGAACTATCTACGTTCAGCTGATGGCACAACTGTTGGTGCAGAATATACCGTTTCATTAGACGGCACTATCTTTGCTAATAGGGGTAATCCTGTAGTAGATAGTGGTACTTTTCTTTCCACATTTTCTGGTACTTATGATGATCCAAATCACGGTATTGATCCAGAAGGTAGTCTACTATCTTTAATGTCAAAACAGGAAAGAATAAGAAAAGTTTTTTCAAAAGGTGAAGCTGTTCTTGTTGAAATATTGGGTCTTGGTTCAAGTGATGGTATAAAATTTGTAGGCAATGTGCAGTCTATAAATTTTCCGAATCAAGGTAGGTGGGTCAACCCTTGCCCATATACGGTATCGCTAACAACAACTAATTTTGAAACACCTGTTAATTCATCATTATTTGGTGATGATAGCACTGAAGATGGTTTTGAATATTACATTCGGGATGCTAATGAGTCTTGGTCCGTTGAAGAAGCCGAAGAAAAATTCTTTAGAGTTAATAACACCGATATATTACAATCATCTGTAAAAGCTTATAGAGTTAGTCATAATGTCTCTGCTGTAGGCCAGCCCGCATATACCGCAAAAGGGCCGACAATTTCTTATGTTAGTGGACAAGCACCTTGGCAACAAGCGAGTGGATATGTTTATAGTGTAATTGGCTCAAACTTTCCATCTGGTGCGTTCTTCCCCACTAGTGCTAGTACTGGACCTTTTGTTTTTGGACATTCCGATTTTGGAACAAACGGTGGTGGCGACTCATACATTTTAACAGATCAAAAAATATCAGAAAATATTGATCAAAGGGCCGGATCTTATAGTGTTACAGAGTCTTTTGTTGCATATCCGTCAGGTGCTTTTACTTATGGTATTCCGGCACTTCATAGTGTTAATGTTGATACTTCACAAGGTGAAGATGGTATAACAACAGTAACGATAAATGGCACAATAAATGGTTTAAATACTATTAATCCAATAGCAGATGCTGGTAGGCACACAGAAAATAAATTACTAAACGCCAGATTATTCTTTCAAAATTTAAAGAACAATGTCGATGGTGGTATAAGTGCTGATAGCAGTGCTATATATCATATTGCCAGAATTTCATCAGAATCCTCTTGGTTGCATCCTAGACATAAGAGTCATTCTGCGGGTGAAAATCCCAACGGTGGTACAATAACTTATTCTTACACTTATGATAACCGCCCACCAAATATTATTAATGGTAGTATTATTGAAGATATTCAAATAAGTGACACTTATCCGGGACAAAACTTTAGTAGTACACCAGTAATTGGTAGAAATCAACCGGTTCTACAATACTTAAATTCTCGCAGTGAATATAAAAGAAGTCTATCAATAAATATAACAATGGCTCCATTTTCATCTAATTGGACTAGTGACATTACAGATATAATTCCAGCAAATGGGTATTGGAGTGATGCCGAATGGACTCATATAGCAAATTGGACATATACTAATAAGCCAAGTATAACCAATACCGTTAATTTTGCTAAGATTTTTGCCGCAGCTAATCCAGCTAATGAGGCGGGTGTAGTTGCTGGCAGAGTTTTTCATTCTGCGCCACAAGAATCGTGGAATCCAAAAACTGGCGCGTATTCATATTCCATAGAATGGACTTATGAAAGGACTACTTAATGGCTCTTTATAATACCAATTCTGCACCGAGTCCTTTTGGGACTAGTGATGGTACGCCAACACCAGACATAGGCGCGCAATTTTTTCTTGGTTGCAGCGTTGTTGATATTAATGTTTCTGCCGATTGGTCATCACAAGGTGGATCATTAAAGGTTACATTGCTTGAAGATACAAATACCTTGGTATCTTATACCACAATAGATGCATATACCGGAAAATGGGTTCTTGATGCTGGTGGATCGATTCAAAAATTAAGAGATAAAAATGGCAATTTTCCTTTAATGGGTTCTCCGGAGACCTTTTATCTTTTAGACACAAGTGCGGCTATAAAATTTGAATATACTGGTTTGGTCTCCTCTATATCAAGAGCCGCATCTCCAGGATCTGCTAAACTTTACGTAGTTACATTGACTAGTCCTCTTAAGCTATTAAAAGATACATCAGTTATTTTTGATGAGTTTCCTGGATATGGATATGCTAAGGAAGGTATACCAGCCGAAATGTCACTAAATGGCTTTTATCAACTCGGCACAACGGGTGGCGCATATGCCCCGGAATATTTTGATATTGTTGGAGATGATTTTAAGGCCAATAAGACGTTAGATGAAGATTATAATTCAAATCATGTTATAATTACAGATACTAAACCTAATGGAATTATTGCATCTAGTGAAAATACGGGTCAAACATTTTCTACACACAATAGATCTACTATGTGGAATAGGGTCTATAATCTATTAAATGTCTTCGGTTTTTATGAAAGTGATTCACATGGTTGGAGTGTTAGTAGTGGTGGGGAAAATTTTGCAGCTAGATTTGGTGCGTCAAGAAATAACGGTACAGGGATGCGACTTGATACAATTGTTTACGCTCTGCATATTTTATTAAATAATCTTGGACCTAGTTCTGCTGGTCGTTATTTTGGCGGTAATATAATTTCTGGAACAAATACTTATGATGTATGTGCTTTAAGAGATGGTACTAAGTCTCCAGCATTTTATTATTATGGTTTTGATGTCTATGGATTTTACAATCAAGTGGTTGGCTTTGTTGGTGCGGATTTTAAATACAATGGTGGTGAAAAATCAAGTCTACTAGATTTAATATCAACAGTTTGCGAAGAGGCTGGTTTAGATTTCATTATTGAGCTTAACCCCAGTCCCAGTAGTTTTAATTTTAGTACAACACGCACATACACAAACAGTAGTTTTGGAGGTATCTTATCCGTAAGGGTTTTAGATAGAACGAGAAACTTTAATTGTAATTATCCTTTTAGTGCTATAGCTTATAAGGTTCTGGGTTTAGAAGTGCCAGATTTTGGTGACAGGAATATTAATAATGCCAGAATAAATCCGGGTGATCCAGATCCTGTCAGCAGCGCGTTTGAAGCTGGTCCTTTTGGCTCCACATTTATCAACCCGTTAGATCATGACTACTACCTTAAAGGTACAGACGGTTCTCGTAATAATATAGATTATCAGAACCTCACTGTAGGTGCTGGATCAGCTTATGGTGGACGCTTCCCAGTATCAACTACTGCTGATCAATTTACAGGTGCAGATTTAAGAAAAGTTACCGATTTTGCCACAAGCACTAATGTCTCAATAAAAGATAATTCGGATATTACAGCCAAGATGGTTTTGGGTGGCAAGCAAACTAGAATGGTAACTGTCCCTAGAGAGTATATTTATCAGTATTGGGGTGAGGTATCACACACTGGCGCATCAGACTGTGAAAATCCTAAAACAGTAAAAACAAGAAGTGTACCAGTTGTTACCAACATATTAGACCCGGATGATATTACAGATTTTGTTGTTATTGATGTAAAGGATATATTACCGAATGATTGTGCCGAGATAAGAAATGGAATCTATTTAGCCAGTATGCTTGAAATTAGATCGGCTATGAGCAGTTATCAGAACTGGGAAGATTTTGTTACAGCAATTAAAACTATGAAATTTGAAAATATTAAAACATGTTTAGGTTTTAATCCTAGATCAGAAGATGAAATGAAATCTACTTTGATGGCTGGTTATGTGGCTTCTGCAACAGCCCCAGACGGTACTGTTACCGATGTGGATACTACTAAAGAGACTTATGGTGAAGCAAGTCAAAAAGTTGGAGCCGGTAGTGTAGTTGGAGCGAGTAGCACGGCCATAGCAGACATTACACCAAGAGTAAAGCCAGATGGAACAAAGTCATCCAAATCTGATCCACAAAGGATATTAGATAAGCTACATCAAAGAATAAAAGAAATAGGAGAAAAACATTATGGTAAAACTTGGTTTGTCTGGATGCCGCAACCAACAACAAAAACTACAGACCAATTTGATGCGATAGCTGGAAATTATGTAAAATCTTGGGACATTAGTGATTCGGCCTATGTAGAACCAAGTGGATATGCCTCTTTAGGTGTTCCAAGAGATAACAAATTTGTACAAGATGGTAAAGTTTCTGCTTTTGTTTCTTGGGAGCATGATTTTGAACAAGGTGGTGGAAATTATTTTATTGATAGATTTAACAATCCAACATTTGTTAAAGACAAAGACGGCAATACATCTAAATATTCATACAGGATAAATGGGTCTGAAATTAATAAAGATACTATTTCTGTAACAAAAGAATGCCCAGGACAGCAACCTAGGATCAATTTTCAGCCATCTGTAGACGGTAAATATCATTACCTACCATTCCATTACTTTAATGTTTATAATAGAAACTCATTTGACTATATTGTAGGATCAAAAAATACTCCTATTAATAATTTTAAATTAAGTAGTACTGGTGTTAGAGGTGGATCAGGTGTTGCGGATGATTTAATTATTAACATCCAATCTTCTGAACCAAAACTTGGATCACATGCTTATAATGCCTATCTACCAGAATCCACATTAACTACTGAAAACACAACAAAAACAGAGCCAGGTTTAATACAGGCGATATCTAACTTTTGGCCCAGTATTGTTGGTTTGTACAACACTGGAGTAGCAACAACTGATGGTCAAAAAGTAAGAGGTATTATAGATTATTTTACTAACGAAACAGGTGTTACCAGTAGTTTTTTAGGAGAATATGAAACCCCTACCGCAGACGTGGGTTTTGTAATACCGGATCATGGAGAAAACTGTTTAAATTTTGCTTTAGTTACTACAGATTTCGTATCGTATCCAGCCGAAGAACACAGTTCCTCTGGGGAAAGATTGCCCGATCACTTTGCCAACACTTATGCTGATGTAGTGCTTAATAGGACACCTCAAAGAGAAAAGCCCAAAGGTAAAGGTGGACACAATAGTTCTGCGTCTACGGAGTCTTATAGTCGGATTGCACATCCAGCAAGTGTACCTCCCAAACATGTTGGTATACCACAGTCTTCTAATAGGTACAGGTATGGACCCTGGTTTACGGATAATAATTTCATTTATGCTGGTCAAGTTGACTTTGTTATTGATGACTCCATTGTTCCTGAAGAATTCTTACTGCCTTTATACGGTTCGTTGTCGCCATCTGGATTTTCATTAACAGAAAATATAAGTGGTTTTACTGGAATGAATTTTGCTGGTCAAGCTATAGCTAATTCAATAGATGGTTATAGATTATTTGCTGCTGAAGAAGGTTCTATCACAGTGCCTGGTGCCCCATTAATATCTAAAATAGGTGATGCATTATTTGCGTTTCCTGGTCTATATGTCACAGATATTGGCATATCTCAAAATGCAACAGATATTAGCACTTCTTATACTTTTTCTTCTGTTAATCCCAGATCTGGAAAGGCTACTAAGGATGTTGTAAACAGAATTAGAAACATATCTAGCAAAATAAAACAGTTAGGAAAGAAAAAATGAGACCTGATAGTTTTTTTAAAAACCAGAAGAATCCTGAAACTTTTTTTGTATCTGATATAACGAGTACATTATCTTCTGATGGGGTTTCACCAACTGGCATAGATGATTTTAATGAAAACTATGCTAAAGACTCCATTAACGTCTCGACTATGACAACTAAGTCATTTATGTCGAATTTAGTCAAAATAGAAGATACTGGTAATTCTAACTATCTATCAAATATTAGATATGCCGCTGGTACAACTTTTGACTCTATTTTTTCTCCTTACACTACTAGTTTTAGCGATAGTGGTTATTTTTCAAATTTTGAAGTTCCCACAAATAAAAATCAACCAAATTCACTAACATTAAACCCATTTAATCCAAATAATGAATTAACTCTCTATTACGCTCCTACCGGCAGTTTAATATATTCGGCATCAATGACTGGAGCAACCCCAAGTGCTGATGAGTTGGCCAAATCTGGTGAGCCATCTGGTTGGTTAAATTACGGCCATAATATTTCAGCTTCAGTTGTGGGAACAGGTATTGGCGAAAATGGTGAATATCCATATGATCTTAATTTTGAAAAAGACTTCTATGGAAGAAAAAAAGTAGAAGTCGAAAGAATACGTAGTGTTGGATTACGTTCCCCAATGGTTGTTACTGGTTGGGGTTTTGACCTAAATGGAAATCCTGTACCAGCCGATACTGGCGATAACACAAAATTTGCTTCTGGTGCTTTTTCTGATATATCAAACTGGAAGAGTGGACCGGTTGATCTTAGGTGGGACGATGAAAGAAAAGTTTGGGCGGCGGG
>CEUI01062513.1_pt1 | contig 13128 bp, 16 predicted proteins | sample 531411 | NCBI WGS metagenome assembly CEUI01 (sample SAMEA2622841, study PRJEB7988) | marine metagenome | isolation source: saline water (ENVO:00002010), including
GAACTCAAGAAACTCGTTTCCAAGTCAAAATAAATATAAATACTAATAACCAATAATGCAAGGAATTCAATGAGTGATTATACCCCAGAAGATATAGTGAAGTACTCTCTGTCAGGAGATGGAGCAAGGGCTAAAGAGGCAATACAAGGTGTATTGGCTGGTAAAGTAATGGATAGTCTGGAGGCCAAGAAGGCGGAGGTTGCTCAGGCGATGTTTAATGGTGTTTCAGATGGTGCAATGGGACTCGATAAACCAGAAGTTGCAGGTCCATCTCCAAGAACAGAGACAGATATTCCAAAGACAGGTACTACTGAAGCATGAAAAAGTTTCGAGAGTTTAAATCTCAACAACAAGTAGTAAACGAGATAGGTCCAATAGGTGCAACTATGGCAGCTGCAATGGGAGTTGTTGGTGGGTCCGTTTGGTTATACAAACAATTGAAAAAGTTTAAGGGATATAGGGAGAATAGAGCAGACAAAAAGGTTAGAGAAAGAGATGGCTTTGATATGAAAATTAAAGTCTATAATCCAACAACTGGTAAAGAAGAAGAACAAGAATTTTATATAGACCCAAAAGAAGGTAATAAGGATCTTGAAAAAGCAACTGGTGGGGCATATCCTAAGAAATCTTTAACAGGAAAAATAAAGGCTCCTACTGATGATGATTTAGACAAAATGGAAAAGGATGCAAATAGAAAAGCTAAAAGACAAAATTCAAAAATTAAAAGAAAGATAAAAACAGGAGACATAGATTCAACTTCAGATGAATTAACTACAGATCAACAAGCAGCATTAGCAGATATAGAAGATCCACCTAAAGAACCAACTGATGCACCACCAGAGGATGAAAAAGAACCAACAGGAGATGGTGAAACTGATACAAGTACAGAACCAGAAGTTGATCCTGAACAAGAATTGAAGTCTAAAGGGGATAAACAACCAGAAGATGGTGGAATTACCGATGACGGAGAAGCAAATGATTATCTCAAATTGGTAGGAAAGGCTCCTGCAGGATGGAAAATGGATTGGGTAAACCCCAAAACAAAGAAATCCAAACAATTATTCAAAAAAGCTGAACTTGAAAAGAGAAAAGAACAAGATAAAAAAGATAAAAACAAAGACAGTAAAGGATTTGTGAAAACTAGCACAGGTTCTAGGAAAGTATATAATTCCAGAGTATTAAAATTTGGAGAGTTTATCAAAGAAGATGTCATGAAGGACATGAGAAAAATATCAAAGTCCAAGAAAGACATGGAAATAAAATTAGATGATGGAACAGAGATACCTATCGACCCAATGACGGCTGAAATATTTGTTAAATATATAGAGGGTTTAAAATCCTCAGAACAGAAAAAAGTTATTAATCAAATCCAACGGACTGAAAGAGGTTTCATGAAAGTCCTTGGGAAAGCACACGGAGAGTAATAAATGGCTTACGCAGCAGCAACACAAACCTTAGTCGATACTGTAAATAAAGCGGTAGTGCATGTTGACGCAGAAGATACAGATGGTACGGCAGCAATGTCTGCTACAACCATTTTTGATTCCAGTGCTTCAAAATATGCTCAGGCTACACTTACATTATCTGCAGTAACAACAATGTCAGACAGATGGTGTATCGGAGAGATTATTTCATCGAATGATGGTTCACCAATTCACATGGTGGTTCAAAATCAAGTACTTGGAACTGACACAATGACAGTTTACAGATGTACAAGTGGTACAGATGCAACTCCTTTAGGATGGTCTGGAACTACTTTACCAGGCACAGGAAAAACATTAACTGGTTCGGTATCTGGAACACACACGATAACAACCGATGGTACTGATGCATCTGCATTTGTTACAAGATCAGTTGAAGTGACAGGAATTCATTGGAATACAACTGGTCAAATAACATTACAGTATGCTGGTGGAACTGCACAACAAGATATTGCACATCTTGCAGGTAACGGAGTCTGGGACGAAACAAATCATTTTTATCCAATCGGTATGGGTTCCGCAGCAGGTGGTGCAACACTAGGAGATATTACTATTGCTGCAGTTGCAGCAGCTGCAAATCATTGTACAGTACAAGTGGTTGTCAAAAAGTTAAGTGGATACGACACTCCAAATTATGAAGGTAATGGTGGATTAGGATATATGGCATATCAAGCTGGAAACTTCATGTAAGGAGTATGAATGAAGACTTTTAACGAATTTCAAGACGAAATGTTGGATGAGGTTCTTGACGAAAAGGTAGTCAAAAGAGAAAAAAGGACTGCCCAACAACGTAGAGATCAAAAAATGGCTTATCGTAAGAATCGTCAAAAAATTAAGATGAGGATGAAAAAGTACAGAAAGACTGCAGGATATAAAATGTTGCAGAAAAAGTCTAAAAGAATGCAAAAGATGGGTAAAACTGCAACTGGCAGAAATATTTCAGTGAGAGGTGGTTCTGGGTCAGAAAAAAGACTTCAAGCAAGAAAAAAGGAAATAAGAAGGTGAAAACTTATTCTGAACTCATCGAAGCAATGACTGTTGCCCAAAGACTCAAGAGATCAAGAGTCATGAAACAGAAGTCTAAACTTATTGCTCGTAAAAGAGAAATCTCTATGAAAAAACCACCAAGTCCAGAGAAGATAAACAAGGCGGTAAAGAGAGCAGTCAGAAACAAAGCAATATCTATAGTGGATAAGGCTGGTGTTTACAAAGATGCATCGCCTGGATTGAAACAAAGTATTGAAAAGAAAGCAGATGATAAAATCAAAAAGTTGGGTGGCAAGTGGACAAAAAGACTCAGACCACAAGTTAAAGCCCAAATGAAAGATGCTTACAAAACCCGCATGGGTAAAGGTTCAACCGCCGTTCTTCACGATGAAGACTAGGAGAGAAAAATGAAACTAATTAGCGAAGAAGCAACCAATGTAGAATTTCTTACCGAGGCCACAAAATCTGGTAAGAATTATTTTATTGAGGGTGTCTTCATGCAAGCCGAAACCAAGAACAGAAATGGACGAATATATCCAAAAGAAGTTCTTGTCAAGGAATCTAAAAGATATACCAAAGAATTCATCGAAAAGAAAAGAGCTTTCGGTGAACTGGGGCATCCAGATGGACCTACTGTAAATCTTGAGAGGGTTTCTCACATGATTACAGAACTCGTAGAAGTGGACCAAAACTTCATGGGTAGAGCCAAAATTATGGATACTCCATACGGAAAAATAGTAAAGAACTTAATTGATGAGGGTGCTCGTTTAGGTGTCTCATCAAGAGGTATGGGCTCATTGAAGCCCGGTAAGGATGGCATTCAAGAGGTGCAGGGTGACTTTTATTTAGCCACTGCTGCCGACATAGTTGCTGATCCTTCGGCCCCAGATGCATTTGTTGCCGGAATTATGGAAGGTAAGGAATGGGTTTGGGATAATGGTCTTCTCAAGGAAAAAGAAATCCAAGAGTACAAAGATCAAATCGAAAAGTCTTCAAGAAAAGACAGAGAGCAGACACTCGTTAGTGCTTTTGAAGACTTCATCAGTAAACTTTAAAGTTTATATTCTTATAAATAATAATAGTAAATTTTATTACACAAAATAGGAGATTTTCAATGTCTGAAGAAATTTTGGAACAACAGTCTGAAGAACTGGAAGAAGAGCAGCAAGCTGTGGCGGAATCTTCAGATGAAGAAATCTTAGACGAAGCTAAGGCTAAAGTCAAAGAGGAAGAAGAGGGCGAAGAGGAAGGTGAAGAAGAGGGAGAGGAAGAAGTTGAAGAAGCTGTTTCCGTTCCTAAAACTAAAGCCGGTATGGTAAAAGCCATCTATGACCAACTTAATAGCATGAAGAAAGCCGAACTTTCTGATTCTTTCATTAAAATCATGGGTTCAACAATCCAAGAGGAAGAAGAAGAGGATGAGGATAAAGAAGAAATGGAAGAAGAATCTTTACCAGAAAATAAAAGACTGAGTAAAGAAACTCTTGAACTCAATGTAGAAGAAGATGTTGCCGCCATCGTAAATGGTGAGGAACTTTCTGAAGAGTTTAAGACCAAAGCTTCCACAATCTTTGAGGCTGCCGTATCTGCTAAAGTCATTTCTGAAGTAAACCAAAGGGTTGAAAAGTTAGAGGAAGACTACAAAAATGAGTTATCAGAAGCTAAAGAAGAGTTTCAGAAGAGCCTTACAGAAAAGACCGATGGCTATCTGAACTATGTTGTTGAAGAATGGATGAAAGAAAACGAACTCGCAGTCGAAAAAGGTATTCGATCTGAGTTAGTAGAAGATTTCATGTCTGGACTCAAGAACCTCTTCACAGAGCATTACATTGACATTCCAGAGGAAAAAGTTGACCTTGTTGATGATCTTTTCGAGAAAGTTGAAGACCTCGAGCAGAAACTTGATGAGTCAATCAATGCCAATGTTGAAACAAAGCAAGAACTTTCAAAGTACAAAAAACAAGAGGCTCTTCGTGAGGTAACTGAAGAACTTGCTGATACTGAGAAAGAAAAACTTGAAAAACTTTCAGAAGGTGTAGACTACGAGAGCGACGAGCAATACAAAGAAAAGCTTGAAGTAATCAAAGAAAACTACTTTCCAAAGGTTGCAGAGACTACTCAACAACTGACAGAAGAAGTTGAAAATAACGAAACTGAGATAGTTGAGGAAGTTGAACCTTCAGTTGATTTTTATGCAAAAGCACTGAAGAGACATAATAGTAAATAATTTTTTAACCCAAATACTTTAAGGAGATATAACAATGTATCTAGCTGAAGGACTACAAAAGAAGTGGGGCCCAGTCTTAGAGCATGAGGACATGCCTAAGATTAAAGACCCATATAGAAAAGCGGTAACAGCCGTTCTTCTGGAAAACCAAGAGATTGCGATGAAAGAGCAAGGAAATCAAGGACAAGGTTTCTTGACTGAGGCCATTGGTAACTTGGCTCCAACCGCATCATCTGATCCATCACCAATAACGTATGCCGATCCTGTCATGATTTCCATGATTCGTCATACAATGCCAAACCTCATGGCTTATGATGTTTGTGGTGTACAACCAATGACAGGTCCAACTGGACTTATTTTCGCCATGAGAGCAAAATATGATTCTCAGGATGGTGGAGACACAATGTGGGATGAACCAGATTCCGCACATTCGGGTAATGCCGGTGCACAAGGACATGCTGGTACAGCTGGTGTTGAAGGTGCAGTGGGCGGTTCACTCGCATTAACAAATAGTGGTGGTTCAACAACAGCAACTGCTGAGGCATGGCCAAGTGGTGATGCAACTGGTGGTACAGCTAATGAAGACTTCCAACAGATGGCTTTCTCAATCGACAAAGTTACTGTTACAGCTAAGACACGTGCACTCAAAGGTGAGTACACAATGGAATTAGCCCAGGATCTTAAAGCCGTTCATGGTTTGGATGCTGAAACAGAATTGGCCAACATCATCTCACAAGAGATTTTGGCTGAGATTAACCGAGAGGTTATCCGCACAATTTATTTCTCTGCTGTTCATGGTGCTGCTCATAACACAACATCAACTGGTATTTTTGACCTTGACACAGATTCTAATGGTCGTTGGTCAGTTGAGAAATTTAAAGGTTTGATGTTCCAGATTGAACGTGAAGCTAATGCAGTCGCAAAAGCAACACGCCGGGGTAAAGGTAACATCATCATCACATCTTCAGACGTAGCATCTGCATTGGCCATGGCTGGTGTAATGGACGGAAGTGGAATTGATGACACAGGTAATACCTTTGTTGGAACACTCAATGGTCGCTATCGCGTCTATATTGATCCATATTTCAGTGCATCTGCAACAAACTTCTTTGTTGTTGGATACAAAGGTTCCAGTGCTTATGATGCTGGTATTTTCTACTGTCCTTATGTACCTCTTCAAATGGTACGTGCGGTTGGTGAGAATTCCTTCCAGCCTAAGATTGGTTTTAAGACACGTTATGGTATGACAGCCAATCCTTTTGCTACACAAACAGATCCTTTCACGGATTCTGCTGGTTTGGCAACTGGTGCAAACCTTTACTACAGAATTGTAAAAGTTACAAATCTCATGTAGTCAAATTCTCTTGGGTTTCGCTACACCAAGGGATCGTTAAAGAGGGGAGGTCAGGAAACTGGCTTCCCCTTTTTTGTTTTTGGTCCTTACTAAATATACTAGAAAGGATACCATGTCAGCACTTCAAAATTTACCAGACAATTTTAGTTACCTATCTCCCATTGGATTTAAGTTTTCCCTGAACAACTTTCCAGAGGTAAACTACTTTTGTCAATCCGCAAACATTCCAGGCATATCTCTGAGTACTATACCGATAGGACTCCCTCTCAAAGACATTGAGGAGCCAGGAGATAATGTTTCTTATGAAGAATTGACAATTCGTTTTATAGTTGATGAGAACATGAAGAATTGGTTATCTATATTTGATTGGATTACTGCTCTTGGGTTTCCAACTCCTGAGTTACAAAAGGAAAGACAACTATTAAAACAGAATATGGAATTGAAGACTGACGCAATATTGACAGTATTGACCAGTAATATGAATGCTCAAATGAATTTTAAATTTCAAGAGTGTTTTCCAATCAATCTATCTGCAATTCAATTTGATAGTAGTTTGACTGATGTTGAATATGTAACCGCCGATGTTTCCTTCAGATATGACATTTACCAAGTTCAAAACCTATTGAACAATGAAAAATCTTATCAAGGAGCTCCCATAAATCGTAATGCATAGGAGGTGATTTGAAACTTGAAGAGATTCAAGAACTTTGGAATAGGGATCGTGATATAGACATTACAGACTTAGGAGTAGAGTCTGTAAGAATCCCACAGATACATGATAAGTATCTAAAAATCTACATAGATGAACGTATAAGACTCAAAGGTTTACAGTTTGATCTAAACAAACTAGTTAAACTCAAAACGGACTATTATGCCGGAAATTTGACAGAAGAGGAACTTGAAAAGTTAGGTTGGGAACAATTCTTGACCAGACTCATCAAAACTGAGATAACAAAATATCTTGAGGCTGATGAGGACATTATCAAGATGAAAAAGAACATAGTACTCATGGAAGAGAAAATACACTATCTGGACTCTATCATAAAGATGGTTTCAAATCGTGGATTTCAGATCAAGAGTGCCATAGATTGGATAAAGTATAAGGATGGGATCACATGATGTAGAAATAACCAAAGTGAATGAGGTGTACATCAAGATAGATACTGAACATTCAACTGCACAGGAAATATCTGACCATTTCACTTTTTTGGTTCCTGGCCATACATTTGTTCCTGCATTTCGTAAGAGGTTGTGGGATGGAAAGATAAGACTTTTCAATGTAATGAACAGATTATTGTATGGTGGATTGTTACATCATCTCTGTAAATTTTTGTATCTCAGAGAATATACTGTAAAATTTAACTCTGATTTTAAAACAGAAAAAATTGAATTACAACCAGAAGATTTACCTAGATTACCAGAAGCCGTAAAACCAAGAGGGTATCAAATAGATGCAGTAAACCATGCACTTTCAAATCACAAGGCTCTCTTACTATCTCCAACGGCATCGGGTAAATCTTTGGTTATATACATATTAGTAAGGTATTTGAAATTAAAAACTCTCATCCTAGTACCAACTACATCTTTGGTTTCTCAGATGTACAATGACTTTAGGGAGTATGGATGGGATGTTGCAAATAATTGTCATACAGTTTTTGCTGGAAGAGACAAGGGATCGGATTTGCCCGTAGTCATTTCAACATGGCAGTCAATTTATAAGATGCAACAGAAATACTTTGAACAGTATGAACTAGTGATAGGTGATGAAGCTCACGGCTTCAAATCCAAATCTCTTACATCAATCATGACCAAATGTGTCAATGCAAAATATCGAATTGGAACAACTGGAACTCTGGACGGAACACAAACTCACAAACTAGTTTTAGAGGGTTTGTTTGGAAAAGTGTATAAGGTCACATCTACAAAAACTCTGATTGACCAAAAACATCTTTCACCATTTCAAATCAATGCCCTAGTATTGAAACATCCAGATTCGATTTGTTTTAATTTAAAAAACATCAATTATCAAGAAGAATTAGAGTATTTAATATCATCAGAGGCAAGAAACAAATATATAGTCAATCTCACACTAGGGATGGGGGGTAACACTCTTCTTCTCTTTCGTTTCGTAGAAAAACATGGACAGTTACTTTATGACATGATTCAGGAGAATACAGATGGAAAAAGAAAAATCTTCTTCGTACATGGAGGAACAGATACCGATACTAGGGAAAACATTCGACACGTTGTTGAGTCCGAAAGAAATGCAATCATCGTGGCAAGTTATGGTGTATTTAGCGTTGGCGTCAATATTAGGAATCTTTCTAACATCGTGTTTGCTAGTCCTTCTAAGTCTCGTATAAGAAATCTACAATCTATAGGAAGGGGCCTCAGAAAATCAAATCTCAAAAAAATGGCTACACTATATGATATTGCAGATGATTTGAAACATAAAGAGAAAAAAAATTATACGCTGGAACATTATGAAGAAAGGGTCAGGGTCTACAAGGAAGAGAGATTTCCTTTGGCTACTTACCACATACAACTGAAGACTTAATTTCATTTAACCCCTACACCAGTATTATAACACTTGTCAAGTGCTTTGTCAAGAGTTGACATAGAGTGATAGTATGGTATAATATAACTAATAACTTCAAAAAAGGATCTCTATGGCGGAACATTATGTAGATAATCAACGATTCTTGTTGGAAATTACTGAATATCAAAATGAACGAAAAGAAGCAAAAGAAAATGGCATAGAGTCTCCACCATGTCCAGATTATATTGGAGAATGTTTTTTGAAGATTGCACAAAGACTTTCCTTTAGACCTAATTTTATCAATTATGCATTTAGAGAGGATATGATTTCTGATGGCATTGAAAATTGTGTTCAGTATATGAACAATTTCAATCCTGAGAAATCAAAGAATCCTTTTGCTTATTTCACTCAAATCATATACTATGCCTTTGTCCGTAGAATTCAAAAAGAAAAAAAACAATTGTACATCAAATATAAAACTATGGACAGTCAAGCCAGTCTAGGAGATAATGTAGAAGTATCTGCTGATGATACACAAAACTATGTGTATGAAACCATGACTAATGATCAGAAGGCAAATATGTATGATTTTATATCAAATTTTGAAGAGGCAAAAAAGAAAAAGAAAGTAACCACAACTAAAAAATCCACATCACTTGAACTATTCATGGGTGTATGAAATTAGCAATCATTACAGATACACATTGGGGAGCCAGAAATGATTCCCAATTCTTTACAGAATATTTTGTAAAGTTCTATGAGGATATATTTTTTCCTACTTTAATGGAAAGAAATATTAGAACAGTCGTACACATGGGAGACATAGTTGATAGAAGAAAATTCATCAACTACAAAACACTCTATCAGATGCGACATAATTTCTTTGACCAATGCTGGGATAGATACATTAATCTACACATGATCATTGGTAATCATGATACCTTTTTCAAAAATACTAATCAAGTGAATAGTATGGATTGTCTCAGGATGATGATGAGTGGGGATGAAGGTGACGGCGGTGGTATGGTAAGAGTTTATCATGACCCTACTGAAGTTGTCTTTGATGGGACAAAGGTATTCTTTCAACCTTGGATATGTCCAGAGAACAAAGAACAGTCTTTAGATGCAATAGCCAAGACGGATGCACAAATTCTGTTTGGACATCTTGAAGTTCAAGGGTTTGAGATGCACCTTGGTGCTGTCAATCATGAGGGTTTGTCACCCAAGGTATTTGAAAAGTTTGAGTATGCATTCAGTGGTCACTTTCATCATAAGTCTGACAATGGTAATGTGTACTATCTTGGTAATCCGTATCAGATAACATGGTCAGATTACAAAGATCCAAGAGGATTTCACATATTTGATACTGAAACCAGAGAGCTTGAATTTATTTTGAATCCTTATGAAATGTTTCATAAAATTTACTATGATGAAGAGCGTGATTGGACATCTTTGGAAAAAATTCAAGAGGCAGATTATTCTCAATATGAAGGTTGTTATGTAAAAGTGGTAGTAGTGAATAGGAAGAATCACTTTTGGTTTGATACACTGATGGATAAATTGTATAAGGCTAATGTTGCAGATATTTCAGTTGCTGAAAATTTTGACCTAGACGATTTAGAGGGTGAAGAAATTATAGATGAAGCTGAGGACACAATAACTATCCTTTCCAAATATGTACAATCACTGGAAATAGAAAATAAAAATGAACTCGACTCTTTGATGAAATCATTGTATAATGAGAGTCTAACGATGGAGACTATCTAATGGCAGACTATAATAGGGATGAGATGAGAAGACAAGAATTAAAAATTACATCAGTAGACCCCCCAAAGAAAACAAGTGAAACATTTGAAATAGACATTAGTGATGATCTCTTTCTAAGAGTGGCTAAAGAAGCACATGCAAGAGATATTACTTTTAATGATATGGTTCTTTCCATAGTTAAAGATGGTATAAGAGATGCAGAATATAGATTTGAACATAATTCTAAACCACAATTTTTAGCAGAGGAATAATTGATACACTTCAAATCCATCAAGTGGAAAAATTTTCTATCAACTGGTAACGCATTTACAGAAGTCAAACTCAACAAATCAAAATCTACACTAATTATTGGAAATAATGGGGCTGGTAAGTCAACCATATTGGATGCACTTACCTTTGTATTATTTGGTAAACCATTTAGAAGTGTAAATAAGAATCAACTTGTAAATTCCATAAATCAAGGTGGAACTGAGGTTGTTGTTGAATTTGTTATAGGTTCTAAAGAATATATTGTAAAAAGAGGTATCAAGAAGAACTTTTTTGAGATATACCAAGATGGTAAAATGCTCAATCAAGATGCCTCGATAAGAGACTATCAAGAATATCTTGAGAAGACAATACTGAAGTTGAACTATAAATCGTTCACTCAGATTGTAGTTCTGGGTAGTTCTACATTCATACCTTTTATGCAATTGAAGGCAAGTGATCGTAGAACAATCATTGAAGATTTACTTGATATTGAAATTTTCTCAGTCATGAACCACATCTTGAAAACAAGAGTGGCCCAGAATAAAGATGACATGGGAACTGTAGATATTGCCCTTGGATTGTCTAAGGGTGAAAAGGAAAACCTTGAGTTCTTCATTGAAAAACTCAAAGAGAATAAATCTTCTCAAATAGAGAAAAACAAAAAAGACATAGAGAAACATGAAAACGCAATTAAAAAGTATCAAGAAGATATTGACAGAATTTTGGGAGAAAATAAAACGCTCAATGAATCCATATCCGATGAGCGAGAAGTCAGAGGGAAAATTGATTCGTTATCTGATTTCCGTAGGGGCATTGAAAAAGGTATCTTAAAATGTGAAGAAGATATTGAGTTCTACGAAAAAAATACTCATTGTGATACTTGTGAACAGGAGATTCCAGAAGCACATCGCGATGATATGATCGAAAAATTTCATGGTAAAATGCACGAGTTGAGTTCTGGATTGATGTCATTAGGTCATAAACTTAATAAACAGAAAACAAGACTTGATGAGATAGAAAAGGTTAGTCAAGAATATGATGAAAATTTGAATAAACAGATCAATATTAATAGTAATATTTCAGCATGTAATCAGTACATCAAGAAAGTATCTACCCAGATTGAAGAAATATCACACACTGAAGAAGACATAGAATCCAACAAAAAAGAGTTGGAAGAATTGAAAAAAGATATTCGTATATATAATGATGAGAAGGAAAAATTATCAAGTCAAAAACATCTGTACGACTTGGCATCAACTCTTCTCAAAGATAGTGGTATTAAGAGTAGAATAATAAAACAATACCTACCTATCATTAACAAGTATATTAACGCCCATCTGAATAAGATGGATTTTTATGTATCCTTTGAACTTGATGAAGGTTTCAATGAGACTATAAAATCAAGACATCGCGATGAGTTCACCTACTCATCGTTCAGTGAGGGTGAAAAGATGCGAATTGACCTCGCACTTCTTTTCACTTGGAGAGCTGTAGCCAAACTCAAGAATAGTGTAAATACGAATCTTCTCATTCTGGATGAAGTGTTTGATTCGTCATTGGATGCATCGGGAACAGATGAGTTCCTAAAAATATTATATGATTTAGCTGGTGATGTCAATGTGTTTGTGATAAGTCATAAGGGAGAGATCCTTTATGATAAATTTCACAGTACCATTAAATTTGAAAAACATAAAAACTTCTCAAGAATGATATGAGCGAAGAAACTACTACAGTACTTCCCGATTCTATGGTTCCTAAAGCTGATGAAATCATAGTACCTAATGTTAAAAATGAAATCTATACGAGAACATTTCCATTGTTGCACGAATCAGATCCAACTCTAAAACTAGAACCTAAACCTTGGATATTTGGTGAAAATCCAGATCCCCAACGTATGAGAATAATCATGTTAGAAAACATGGTAGCCCATAAAGGATTAGGTTTGTCTGCCAATCAAATAGGAATGCCTGTGCAAGTTTTTGCAATGTACGTTACAGATCAAGATGGTATTGTTTGTTTTAATCCAAAAATTGTAGGAGAGTCAGATGAATCAGTGTTCATGAAGGAAGGTTGTCTTAGTTTTCCAGAACTGTATTTAAAAATAAAAAGACCCAGAGAGATATGGGTAAAATATCAAAATGCAGATGGAGACATTATTAATGCACATTTTGAGGATCTTGCAGCAAGAATATTTCATCATGAAATGGATCACATGCAAGGTAAAACCTTTTTGGATAGAGCCAGTAAAGTTTTCATACAATCCGCTAGAAGAAAACAAAAAGTTTTACTTAGGAAAGAAAAAAAGAAAACAAAGAGTAATTTTATAGTTACTCCATCTCATGATAAAAACCTTGAAGAAATAAAAGAAATTAGAGAGGGCAGACAAAATGGAAGAACAGATTGAAAAATTTGGTTCAGGTAGAAAACAAAAACGATTAAACAATAAGCGTCAAAGAGGTCAAGTGAAAAATTTTCTCAAAGGAAATAGACCAGAAGATTTTATAGATGACATTGACGATGATTA
>CEUI01050795.1_pt1 | contig 13126 bp, 1 predicted proteins | sample 531411 | NCBI WGS metagenome assembly CEUI01 (sample SAMEA2622841, study PRJEB7988) | marine metagenome | isolation source: saline water (ENVO:00002010), including
TTTATATTAAGAACCATATCTTCTAAATCTTTAAAAATATCAGACATACCTTTAAATTCAACTTTAACAGATTTACCTTTTATTCTTTTAGTAACTGTTCTTTTATACATGAAATTACCAATATCATTTTCTACAGATTCATAGTATTTATCCATTTGTTGAGAAAACTTAAAATATGCTCCACTTCTTTCTTTTTTACCTAATTCTTTTGGAGTAGTCCATCTAACCATAAATTTACCAAAAGCTCCTTTAGCAAATGTATTCTCATCAACAAAATCTTCTTTAGCAGTAGCCCAATTCCATGCTTTTCTATATATAACTTTCAAGGTTCCTACAGGTTGTACTCTTAAAATTTGTTTTAATTGTTCTTCTTTACTTAATTTATCGAAATCTTTTTTCTCTAAACCACCTTTACCAAATAAAGATGACTCTATAGATTCACTGCTAGGGGCCCATGGAAGAGCGCTTTTTCCCTTTTTACCAGAAGGCATGTGTCTCCATAACTCTTCTTGTACCATATCTTTCATTAATGGATTAGCAATAAATAGAGTAGCTATTTTAAATGCAAGTAAATATCTTTCACCTTGAGTACCATATTGTTGGTTAATAAAATCTTCTATCTCATTCTCTGGAATAACATCATATAAAAGCTCTTTTATAGCTTCTTCACTAGCGGTTTTAAAATGCTCATCTACTTGCTGAACAAGTTCTTTCATGCCTATTACATCAGCTTCTGTTATAATAGCATCTTGTATAGCCTGTTCAATAACATCTAAATCATTATGACCATCTTTTACTATTTGACAATTACTTTTAGCCACAAACTTCCTCTATATGTTTTTCAATCATTAAATCACCCACTCTATTAAATCTTTTTTCCATGTTCCTATTATTAGCAACTTCTTTATTATACAGCTCAGCAAATTTACTCAATATTTTAGCATCTAACAATTGCTTTTCTGATTTAGACCTACTAGCTGGAGGTATATGAGTTCTTGTTTTAGTACCATCCCATCCTTCAAGGAAATGATATGTAGCAGCTACTTGAGCTACCCTTGATAATGCTTTAAAATCTTTATCAAAATTTGTTTTCCAAACTACAATTGGTTCATTTCTTTCCATAAAAGTAGGACTATCTGCTGATTTATCATTTGCATCTATAATACCTTTAAATCTACCCAACATATTTCTAGCATATAATTCACCTTTATCCCACTCAGATTTAGCCCAAGCACTCTTTTTACCCTGAACTAATCCTGATTTAGTATCCTCTAAAAATGCATCTCTTAAATATTGCTGCGCTATAGAAGGTAATAGGAAGTATTCAACTGCTCTATCATGTGCATTTCTGTGTACATTATAATGCAATTTAATAGGACTACCATCAGAACCTATAATATTATATTTATTTTGCCATATTTCATACTCTACATAAGGAGCAATAGCTATCTCTTCTATAGGAGTTAGTATGTTTGATTTAAAAGATACTCTTATATCTGGAGCAATACCTTTTATATAAGACTCTCTGTCTCTGGTATACTGATAGTAAGTAGAACTCTCATCTATTGTATCACTTAATCTTAACTTACCTTCTTCAAAATCAAATCCACTTCTAACTTTATTAGGAGTTTTCAAAAATTTCAAGTATGGTTTAAGCTTTTTAAATGCTGTTGCTGAGATAGTTTGACCTGCTTGAGGATGACCTTCTCCATATTTAAATAATGAACGAGATAAACCATCATATGTATAGTTCCATTGTTGCAATAACATGTATTTAGCATTATCTACAGCAGCCTGAAGATATATCCTGAGTATTTTAGATACCGTAAATGTTGGTATTTTACCATCTATTTTACCTACATTAAATTTAACCTTTTCATCTGGTTGCTTTAATTCAACTCTACCTACACCTGTTACGTTTATATGGTCAATTGTATTGACAAGTAATCCATATATAGATTGTATATTAACTATTTCACCTTGTTTATTATAGGTCATAGCTTCCATTAGCCTAAACCTATCATCAGCCTTAGATAAATCTAATTGCCCTAATTTAGAATCAAATTCATTTAAATTAATACCACCTACCTCAAGTTCTTTAAAGAATTCAATAAAAGTATCTTCTATCTCTGATACAAATTTACCATCTGTATACTCATAAGGTAGCATTTCAAGTGATACCCAATCTCCATCATAATCTCCTTCAAGTCTTGCAAATACATCATAAGGACTAAGCTCTATTAATCCACCTCTATTAAATAATCTTTTAATTCTAATTATCATAGCTCCACCAGCATGTGGTATAGGAGACCTAGCCATAAACATATTTACTGGATTTTCTGCAAGCCATTCATTTATTTCAGAAACATCTGTATCCTCAGCAACTTTCAAAGATATATTTTTAGCTGTTGCAAACTTAAGTAACACTTGTTCTGCATTAGATTTCGAAAGCGCTGCTTCCCCTCTTTTTAAATCTCCTCTTAAATTAGGAGCTAAGTCAGCTTTAGTTCCTGGTTGTCTTTTAATCTTTAAGGTAGGAGTCATTTCTTTTGTTTGATATAAAACATTTAACATTGGTTCTAAATGCCATACAAAACCAAGTTTATTTAATTCTACTAGAGTATTTCTAAATCCTATTTCATCATTTATATCTATTTTCTCAATTATATCAGATACTCTTTTAGATGCTGATTTAACAGTGGTGTCAGAGAAATCTCTATATATACCAGCTATTTGAGCCTTAACATTAGATAGTATGTGATTTTTAAATGCACTTATTACTCTGGAGTCTGTTATGTGATTATACCACTGCATCATATGATTGCCAGTAACAGCATATTTTTCATCAGCATATTTAGTAAAACCTATCTCTCTTCCACTTACAGTAATACCTTTTTTACTAGTAGCTCCACCATACACCCACTTAGCTTCATCTTGTGTTATAATCATATCCATACCTGCTGCTTCACCATCAACGAAGTTACCATTTTCATCTACTCTAGCAAGTAAAGTATCTCCCTCCCATATCTCTATGCCCGATTCGGGCTGATAATGTTGGTGTTTAACTGCAACACCTTCCCCATCCCTATTCTTATATATAACAGTTTTAGCTTTAGCTTGTCCAGGTGTTAATCCATGATGTAATTCAAATGCTTCAAATAGTTGCCTAGCAGTAATACTACCACCATCTCCTATATAAAGATTGTCTACAGTCTCTACTAATCTATATCCTTTGTTTGTTTTCTCTCTATATTTAAATACTAATTTTTCTTTATCTGCGATATACATATTAACATCAGTCATAGATGGGCTAATAGTCATAGGAGTAAAAGGTAGCTTTATTCTTTTACCTACAGTAGCAGCATCCATATCTAAATAATCAGGAAATATACTAGTCATAGCACTATGAACAGCTAATTCCTGAGCTGAATCAAATCCCATACTTTTATAATAAGCTTTATGATTATCAGTAACATCTACTATTAACAGCTTATCTGAATCACCTCTTGACATAACTATAGTTTTACTATGCTGAGTATAAAGCTCATCATTTAAAGTAGAAAGCTCATCTGCTGTAAAGAATCCATATCTAGACTTTTTATTCTGAAGAACATCTTTACCGCTTATAAAGGATATTAATCCACCACGAATACTCGTTAAATGTGTATATTTTTCATTATTATTAAGCTCGAATGGTGTTATTTTATCTGTAGAATTATTCTTTCCTCCAAGTTTGCTATCTGGTCCTTTTAATTCTATGCTCATTTCCTTAGCTACAGTACCTGCAAAATTACCTTCTGAATCAGTTATTACATCGTATTTTGTAATAATAGCATAAAAATTATCTCTAGCATTCATTTTACCACCTTCAGAATTGATAGTTAAACTGCTGAATAATCTATTAAACTTTTTAATTTGTTTTCTTGTCATACTAGGAGGGTAGCTTGCTCTTTTACCTATAATTTTAGAAACTTCTTTAACCCAAGTATCGAATTTATTCTCTATACTCAAATCTCTCATTATACTATAAGCTAATTTATTTAATTGTTTAGCTACGTCAAAATCAACATGTACTCCAAACTCATCTCTATATGCAAAATCATTAGAACTTAAAGACCTTTCGTCACTTTCATTTTTATCTATTAAACCAGCCCAGCCTTCTCTATTTGCTCTCTCTATTTCAGTTAAAAAGCTAGATACTCCCATATCTATTTCTTCCTGAGGAACTAAAGTTTCTTGGGCTTTTCCAACAGCTGTATCTTTATAAGCTAATGAAGAATGCTTAGAGAACATAGTATCATACCAGAAAGAAAACTTAGAATGCAATTCAGGTGGTAACATGCTCATCATAGCATGTCTAAAATATTCAGGATGCACATAAAACTTTCTGGCTAATGCTTTATTTGTTTCATTCATCACTATATTTAAATCTAACCATGCATTTTTAAATATTCTATTTATCTCTATATTTTTAGACAAATTAGGGTCTTCAATTTTCTGGTATCTTATCTGGTTATTAATTTTATTACTAAGTTGATTTAAATCTTTAGGAGTAGATGATTCGGCATCATGCTTTTCAATTACTTTCTGCATTCTAAACGTCTGATATGAAAGGACCCCTGGTATATTAAGGTATGTAATTTTCATAGTCTGACCTTTGCTCCAAGAAGGAGTGAGTATTTCATAATCAATCAAACCTTGTTTCTTCATATCTTTAACTATAATATTTAAATCTTTTATAAATGGACCAGTTTTACCTTTTATCATAGGAAGCTCAATAGTCTCACCTGTTTCTTCTGATTCAACTTTCTTTATCTCTCTGTAATGCTTTAATACTAATTTTTGAGCTTCAGACCCTCTCCATAAAACTGCATTAGTTTTATTATTATGCTGTGGTTCATAATAAGCTTCATATAAATCTTTACCAATCTCATCTTTTTGTGCATTACTTAAAAAATCAAATTTATCTACAATATTATTTACTATACTGCTTGCTTTTTCAACTCTAGACATTGTTTCTCCACGACCATCTGGAAAACTTGCAGTTGAGAGATGTTCTCTGAATACATTCATCAAATAATTCCAAGCAGATTCATCAGCAGTATTGTAAAAGCTAAATGCTAAATCATTTCCTTGAATCATAAGATTAACTGCACCTAATCCAATATGTAATGATGGCTTTCCGTTTGCTGCTGAACGTTGTATTGAATTTAATATACGTATTTTATTTAAACTTTTCTTTAAAGTGACTAAGTTTTTAGCAGGGCCTAATACGCCTGGAAGAATCTCATCTATCTGACTATCAATATTTTCTTTAGTAGCATCTTCAGTTACAATATCTTTCATAATTTCAAGTGATTTATTTCTAAACTCAGTAATAGGTATAACTTGTCTTGTTAAATTACCTATCCTTTTTAAAAGTCGTTCTTGAAATATCATTCCAATAGAACCTGATAATTGCATTTTTCTTATAGATAAAAATTCATTAAAATCTTTGTCAAATTCATTATTCTCTTTTTCAATCTCTTTAAAATGAACTAAGTTTTTAAATCTATTTCTTAAACCAAAAATAAAACCATAAAAACCTCTATCATTATCTCTGAATGTCTCTATTAGCTTTTTCTTAACAATACCTTTTTTTCCTTTTATAACAACATTCAAGCTATCCTCTAAAAGTATTTGTAATTCATAATTTACCTGATTTAATTTTATCTTAGGTATTTTAAACATTCGGCTTAATTCAATATCATTAATTTTCATTAAATCATTTTTAGAAGATATTCTATTTTTTAGAACTTGATTGTATTTAAAAATCTTTTCGTTAAGCCAATCTTCTATAGCAGAATCTTTTAAAGCTCCTTTATTTGACAGGATGAAATCAAAAGCATCAACCTCTTCTATATATCTTATATTTAAAAGATTAGAATAAAGTTCTTTAGGCGCTCTTCCAGTAACTATTTCATCTAATATTTCTAGAGACATCTTATTCAAGGTATGAGTTAATATTTTACTTGAATTAGGAGCAAAGTAATCAAACATTATATTACCAGCTTCTCTGTAACCTATATTCGTATTAGCTTGCTCAACAGAAACGAAGGATTTATTCCATATTATATCACTAAGTTTCTCCCAATTTAAATTTGAATACTCTTTAGTTAATGCATATATATATAATTTTTCAATTTCAGATATTCCAGATGATGATTTCATATACTTCTCTGATGACGATGATGAATCAGATAAATATCTTTTTATATTTTCAGGAGAAAAATCTAATTTATCAACAGCATTTCCAAAATGTGATATATTTTTATTTAACCACTTTGTTTTAATAACAGACATTATCTTAACTTGACCATTCTCGCTATTAACTATATTATTTAAATGTTTAGATATTAAATTAATTGCATCATCAGTCCATGTAACCTCAAATACATTCAAACTTTGACCTGCAGGCAATCCGTTTAAAAGCTTACCGTACCAACCATATCCTAAAGATTTAACTACTTTTTCTTCTAATACTTCAATATCTTTTGTGATTAAATCTGTTTCACCAGTTAATCCAGTTTGCTTTTCTTCATTTCTTTTTTTTATATATTTATCTGGATTTTCAACATACTCATAAATTTCATCTTTTATTATTTCATCATTAGCAGCTATAACATCAGTCTGATATTCATGAGCAATATCTGTATCTTCTATATCAGGAGGTAATGTCTGAACTCTGTACCAACCAGCTGCATTAACAGCTCTATCCGTAGTCTCTGTATCTCCAAATTTTCCTAAATGTATATTATGACCTATGCCTTGACCACCATGTTTCTCATAAGTATCATAAGCTTTACCTGCAAAGAAATAAATCTTCTTGCTAGGTAATGGTCTTCCTATTTCTAATTCAATAGGCTCATAAAAGTTGTCTTCATCTTCTTGCTCAATGTTTTGAGGGATGGTTAAATTAGAGCTTTCATATAATTCTACTGCTTCTGAAGTAAAAGCACTTTGAACTGTAACGTAATCTTGATGATAGCTACTTTCAGCAGCATGTATATTATAATTTTTCCTCATAAATCTTGTATACATGTTAACCCATGCATCAAAAGATAAAGGATTATCATCGTTTACTATTTCAGACCACTCTACAGTTCCTAAGCTTTCAATAAACTCATTAAATATTACTTGTTCTTGAGTCTTGATAGGCTTTTTACCTTTAAAAGAAGTTAATAATTGAGAATAACTAATCTTAGTATCTTTAGTATTCAATTGCAATTGTTTTATTCTATCTACTACAGCATATTTAAAAGAAAGTTCTATTAATTTATATTGAACAGCATTGCTAACTTTACTTACCCACCCATCACCAAAAGCTACTGGAGATTGACCAGCTGCTTCGTCAGATGTAGGAGGTATTAAACCAACATCTTCTAATCTAGTAAATACTAATTGGTCTTGTAAATGATTCAAAGAAGATACTAAAAGCCTATTATCTCCATCTAATAAATCAGATTTTATTTGAGCTTTGTAGTTTTCTAAATGTTTAGATAGCTTTTTTTCACCCCATAGAGATTTAGGCAAACCTATTTGTTTTAATAATCTATCATGTATTTTCTTAGGAAGTTCTTTTAACTGAGCTTGAGCTCTTCTATAAAGTTTTCTTTCTTTTGGTTTTAAGCTGCTTAAATCTTTACCGTATTTTCTTAATTTTTTTATACCATCTATAATCTTATCAACTTCATCATTAGCTATATTCATATAAGCTGGAATAACTACTTTTGTATGATAATTATATTCAGCATTACCGTATTCTATAATATCATCTTCAAAGCTAATATCTGTATTTTCTCCAAATTCTTTTCTTAGTGATTCAAATTCTTTAGTATCCAGTATTAAACCTTGTTTAAGCAATTTATCATATTGAATTGCAGTAGTTACGCTGGTAGGTTTTAAATCATCTAATATAGTATACCTATTATCGTCAAGCATCATATCAACAACTTTACCTAAAGTCATATTATCTTTAGCAAAATCATAGAAATCAACATCAAGATTGTATTTAGAGTTATCTCCGAATAAAAATCTCTTAACTAAATCTAAAAACCTTTTCCATGCATTTATAATACCAGACCATTTACTATTTCTTTGCTGATAATCAGATAATTGTTTAGCTTTCTTAGCTGCTTCTCCAAAAGTCTCGGCTAAAACTTCTTCTATAAATCCATCACTACCCTCTTGAAGTTCAGGATATTCTTTTAAAACCCATGCATATAATTTCTTTCCTTCATCATCTTTAATAATATCTTTATATATATCTAAAACACTACCCTTAACCTGTTTATTATTTAGTAATGCTCTAGCAATAACATGCCCTATCTCATGAAAAGGAGTACTCATAGTCATGTACTTAGGGTTTAACCAAATAGTATCTGTATCTGAATCATATGCACCTCTAAAATTATAGAGACTACTATTTCTTTCATTTTCAGGAACTAATTTAAATTGAATTGTTTTTGAAGTATCTACATCAAGTGCATCTTGTAATGGAGTTTTTGATATAGTTCTAGAGAATTTTTTATTTAAAATATCAATAGATTGTTGTATAAATACTTCTTTTTCTTCTTCAGCTAGCTTCTTAATATCTTCTTCAGATAGAACCTTTTGTTTTCGAGACTTTTCAGAAACAGGCAATTCTAGGCCTCTTTTTTTCAACTCAGCCTTAATAGAGGCTTTGTTCATTTTAGCGGCCATATTGCCCCTTTTTTGGCTTTCTAAAACAGAACCTTTAAAGGATTTCAGTAAATCTTCATCAGAAAGGTCTTCCCAACTAGCTTTTTCTTTAACCTTTTCTAAATAAAACTTAGAGTCAGTTTCATCACCAACTTCAGGAGTTTTTTGAGCACTTATCTTTTGTTTTACTTTTTTAGTAACCCTAGGTAATGGTAAACCTCTTTCTTTTAATTCAGTTCTTATAATAGGAATTTCCATATCTACTCCACCCTTAGCTTTTCTTTCAAGATATTCATCTTTAAGTTCTTGGTCTGAGTATTGTTTATATTTTCCTACATCTACTTCTGTTTTTATATCCTCTCCAACTTCTACAGTTTTTTCATCTAATAAATCTTCTCTTTCTATAACTGTATCAGGAGATATATCTTCTTCATCTTTTTCAATTAAATCTTCTTTAACAATCTTTTTACCATCAGGATTTACATCCATATCTTCTGCCTGTTCGCTTTCAGTAGGAACTTCTAATAAATTATCTATTTTACTAAACTCTTCAGCATAAACTTGCTCCCACATATTATCTTTCATAGCAGATAGTAAGTCAGATTTTTTAACTCCAGCTCTATTTAAAATTTCAAATGCATTACCTGTTTCCTTTTTAGACTTTTCTAATATTTCTAATATCTTTTCAGGGCTTCTTTTATTATCATCTAGATTGTCATAAAAGTCAAGTTCATCTCCATCCTCTAGCATATTAACAAACCCAGCTAATATATTAGCATCTTCATCTACATTCATAGTACCATCTTCATTATAAGTAACAGTACTTTTTCTTCCAGCTTTTCTTTCATTAAAATCTGCATTTTTCTCAGCTTGTTTTTCTACGCTATTAATATTTAACTTTTCTTGTCTTTCAAAATTCCAAGCTTTTTGAGCAGTATCAAATGTAACACTATTAAGTAGATTTCCATTTGCTCCAATAATATCTACAATATATTTCTTACCTACTTTTTTTATTTCAGTTTTAGCGCCTATATAATCTTTAAATACTTCTGGCTTATTTTTATCTAAAAACTCAGAAGTAAATTGTCTTTCTAATTGTTTAACTCTTTGATAAGATTCTTTAAATGTACTAAATGTTTCTCCAGTATCAAATTCTTCTACAGGTCCTTCAATTTTATTCCCATCTTTATCTAATTTATAACTACCATCTTTATTTCTTTTAAATGTAGCTGAAGAATAAAATACATTATATGTATTATCTTCATTCTTTTTAGAGAATACCTTCAAGAATTTATTCTTATTATTTAATTTGTTCCAATTATCTAATCTATCTTTAATAGTCCCTGTATATAAAGCAGACGCTCCACCTAAAGCACCACCCATAGAAAGTCCACCCCAAGCAGTTTCAGCTAAAGTATTCCAATTAAATTCATCTCTAAATCCTTCTTTTTTATATCCACCAGGACCTATAGTAGCGAAGAATATTTGAGAAACATATTGAGACATTTCCTCAGCTGCATTACCTCCCATAGATAAAAACATTTTAGTTAGAACATTTGAGTTTGTGGCATCCCATCTTCCTAATTTTCCAACAATAGGTAATTTTCTAGTTTCTTTTATAAGGTAATTAATAGAACTTCTATTGGCTCCCTTACGCATTAAATCCTTACCACCAAAACCCCATATTTTACCTATACCATCTAATAGAGATTTTTCTAACATATATGTAACACCTGTAGAAAACATTAAACTAGTACTAGCTATTTTAAATGCATCAGATGGATTCATTCCTTTTTTCATAACATTTTTACCACTTACAATATAATTATCATTTTTATATTGCTCTATCATGCTATCTATTATATAAGGCTCATAACCTTTTTCATATAATTCATCTTTATATTCATTTAGTTCTCCATTCATAATATCAAGATTTATAAATTCAGGTGCTGTTTGATAGGTAATTGCTTCTCTAGCCATAGATTCCATTTCCATACTAGTTAAGTAAGCAGCTCCTGCTCTAGTACTTTTTGTAAGTCCAGTTACAGCAATGGCTTGAAAAGCACTTGTAAGAGCTCCATAAGTACCTGCCCATAATCTTTTCCATCCAGTACCATCTCCAGCCATTACATCTCTTATAAAATTTTCACTTTTATTATATTCATTCCATTTGTCTAAAGCTTGATAATGAGGGTCATTATGTAATTTATTTTCTATATTCTCACCTATCTCTTTATAGAGCTTATCCATTTTCTCATTATAAGTTTTATCCTTAATATTTCTTTCCCAATTATGATATGGTAAAGTATATCTCAAATCATTAGTCATATCTACCCTATCCTTTAAAGGCAAGTGACCGAAATCTGTCTCTGCAATTATTTTAGCATAACCATATTCTGCAGATTTCACAACAGCTTCAACTAAACTTGCATCAGGTATAGGTTCTCCATTTTTAAGAGATTCATTGTATTCATATACTTTATTAGCCATAATCAACCAATCTTCTCCTAACGGATAAAGAGGATGAGATGTATCTGAAAGAATATCATTAAATTTATCGCTATGTAAAATTTGGGCTTGTTCGTTAATATTTGCTAAAGCATCTGTAAGATTAAAATCTTTATCTATATTTTTTCTTTTATGCATCATAGAATCAATTTGAGCTTGATTCTTACCTTTCATATTTACTTCATCTGATTCAGCTTTAAAAGAACCAGTATACTTATCAGGAAAGTAATCAAATAAACTTGTTTGCATTTTATATTTACTATATTCACTATCTTCCCAGAAAAATGCATCCTTAAAGGTATTTTTAAAGTTATCCCAACTATAAAAAGGGCTTAGTTTTTTTCGTTCTTCATCAGGAAGGTCCCTTAATTGGTCAACTGTTAATCCAGTTTCACTATGCTTATATCCTTGCCATTTACTTTCACCTCCAAATAATGTATAAACTCTATCAATAGGTTTAACAAATGGCTTAGTATATTTATCTACCATTCCCCATATAGTAGGAGATACGTGAGTTTCTAGAGTAGACCTATCTTCAGAAAAAGGATTTATAACTTGAGGAGCTTTGAATAACATTTCTTTAGGCATTTCAAGAGCTGTTTTTGTTTGACCTTTAAGAACATCCATACTATATTCAGGTTCATCTAAAACTTCATCCCATCCACCTAAATTATCCATTAATTCTGGTTGATAGTCTTTAAAGTAATCGATTAATTCTAAATCGGATAATCCTTGATACTCTGGGTTAGGATAATATAGTCTAATTAAGCCAGCTATTTCGGAAAGATTTAAACTTTCTTCACGTCCATATGACATATTACTTACCTGAATTGATTAAATGTATGAGTTCTTTGAATTTCGGGTCTATTTTAGTTGAGTCTGATTGTTGTACAAGTTTCATTAGTTGTTCCATTAATTCGTTGTTTGATGAAGTTTTACCAGGATTTGCTATTATCATATTTTGATAATCACTTGCTTCATCTGTAGTTATATTACCTTGTTTAAGCATACCAGCAACAAACATCATATCTTTTTTTTGTTCTTCACTTAACCAACCACCACTATCTATAGCATTTTCTTGTAAATCTTTAGCAAATTCTAAATCCCTTTTAAGCATAGCTTTATGAGTAGCATTAAGGCTTGTAGCTGTTAGTGCTGCTTCATCTACATACCATTTTCCAATAGGGTCACCCTCTTTATTTTTATTTGTATTTTTAATAAGAGCTCCTTCTTTACCTTTTTTTCCTATCCAAAATTCAACAGGGTCTCTATTTACGGAACTATAATCATCGCCATACCATTGGTCACTATTTTTTTGCCACTCATTCATTAAGGGTTTATCCCACCAATGGTCAGAGGCATGACTAGTCATAACTTGTATATTTTTACCAAGCTTATCGTATAAAGCCCATTTTTGTTGTTGATTTTTTTCAAGATTATAGCCCATTTCTTTAAAACTTTGTATTTTAAGGCCAGATATATCGGAATAACCTTTTTTCCTTACCCTTTCAGCAACAAGATTATAATCACTTGTATTGTAGTTACCAATTCTTTGCTTATATAAATTGTTTTGAGCAGTTTCATCTAATTTTATTTCATTAAATTTAGCTATATTAGCATCATCTGTAGGTAGATAAGTTCCTGGGTCAATACCTCTAGCCATTAATTCTTGATTGGTATATTCTATTTTAGAGCCATATCTTCCTATTTTAGCATCTTTTCCTTGAGGAGTTTTAAATGCAGTAGCCAGATAATTATCTACCCATATTTTTTTACCTTCATTAAGAGGGTCATCAACTTCTTTTTTAAATACATTTCTATATTCAGGATTATCAATCATTGCTTCTAAATCCATTATATCTACTACATTCTTAATACCTTGTTCTGTACCAGCTTT
>CEUI01000089.1_pt1 | contig 13122 bp, 17 predicted proteins | sample 531411 | NCBI WGS metagenome assembly CEUI01 (sample SAMEA2622841, study PRJEB7988) | marine metagenome | isolation source: saline water (ENVO:00002010), including
AGACTTACATTCCCTGTAAAACTAGGTGAAGCTGTGCTACCTGGATCGACCCAACTTAAAACTCCAGAAGCATTACTAGATAAAACATAACCACTTACAGAAGCATCTGTACTTGGTAATGTCCAAATAATATTACTTGCTACTGTTGCTGGTGCTTTAAAGCCAACATAATTACTTGAATCTGCATCTAAATATCTAAATTCTTTTTGACCAGATATTGAAAAATTATTTACACAATTTCCAGTTAATTCAAAATCATTTGCAAAAGTAGTTTTTCCTGATGAGTTTATTGATAATCGTGCAGACCCACCTGTACTTAAAACAAGTGTGTCAGATCCACCGCTAATTCCTGAATTTGTATCTGAACTAAAAGAAAAAGCGGGAGTGCTTGCAGATCCATCTGGTGCTTTTCCTAAAATATTTGCATAACTGATTTTTTTATTTTGTTCATCTCCACTAGCTGAAATATCAATTAATGGGAAAACATCATCAGAAGCTGGAGTTGTACTTTCAGTGAAAGCACTAATTTTTCGATTTGTCATTTTTAAGTTTTTATGACATACATCATGGCTATATTACGTGGTCTTGTTTCCGTTCCGCCTGAATTTCCAAGAGAGATACCAGTAGTGCTTGACCCAGTGTTTACTGTTGTATTAATGCAATCATCATTGGAGGCTGGCCAAGGTCTGTAATTTGCATTATTTTGCTCATCTTGTCTGTCCCATGTATGAGTATGGCCTGGATCTGTTACTGAATGACTATGTTGTTTATTTTGATCAGATTGTGCTGTCCCAATGCTTCTACCACTATCAATCCCACGTGAATTATCAAAACCTCTAATAAATTCACCTCTTAAATCTGGTAAAGTAAAAGTATTGGAATCAACAGAGCCGTAAGTTGTCCCGATAACTGCAAATAAAGCAGAATAAGTTGTCCTACTTATAGAAGCTCCATTACATTCTAAAAACCCCGTTGGGACTGAAGCAACAGCCATACAAAACACTGCACCTGTTGGTGTACCTTGTACAGCTACAAAAGAAAGAACACCTGATCCATTTGTTTGGAGCACTTCACCAGATGAACCATCTGAAGAGGGAAGCGTAAAAGTAATATTTGAACTTACAGTAGAGGCAGCCTGTAAGGCTACATAGTTACTGCTATCTGAATCAGCAAGCCTTATATCTCCCTGAGCCTGAATTGTTATTCCATTACTATCAACAATCGCTCTTTCTGTTCCAGCAGTAGACAAACCAATCGTGTTTGCTGACTTTCTAAACAGGCCAGTATCGGTATCTCCATCAAAGGCTATAGCTGGTGTGCTGGCTCCTGAGCCATCATCTGCCAGTAAAGCACCTGTCATAGTGCCGCCTGTCTTTGGTAATAGTCCTAAATTATCCTCTCCTACATCACCAATAACACGAAAATTTGAACCATCATAAACTCTTAAAGTATCATCGCTGTCTTTGCCATAAAGCATAAATTTAGCAGGGTTACTTGGATCAGACCCACCACTATTATTTGTTTTTATTGCATCTAAAATATTATTTATATCTTGTCTTACAACATTTCCTGCCGCATTTTCAACTGTAAAATTCGTTACTTGTGACACTAGATTATAACTTTTTATTCATTCTATACCCCTTTTCCAAAACCTACAGCTTGATAAGTGAAATTTCTATCTAATACAGTGGATCCATTTAAAAATTTAACAGTAAAGCCAGTTCCTGAAACATTTGAAATCGTGAAAAAATCTCCTGATTGCATGTTTTGGGCAGTTATTCCAATACTAGGAAGATAGGCGTTGGCTCCTCCTAACGATGACGTCCCTACAAAATAAGGTGCTGAGAACGTTATTGCTTTGCCACCACTTGCTGTTCCTGATGCTATTGTTGTTGTGCTTTGTTCTGTCCTTGAGGGTAATGTTGCGGTATATCCTAATTGCTGAACATTTATATTTTGATTCGTATTATCACTTGTCAAATCTGCTTTAAATTTAAATGCTCTAGCTTTAAATTCACCATTAGCAAATTTATTAAATGACCCAAAAGAAGATGCATCAGTGCTTGTTTTTACAAAAACTTGACAATCAATTTCATTTGCAGGATTTCCATCAAAATCTGAAATTTGATCAAAATCAATAACATCATCTAAATTACTTCCAATAGAAAAACCTATACTTTGAATATGCCTTTTAAGTGTTAAAGAAAAAACTCCACCAAGGTCTAGAGTCTCAGCAAATTCATAACTGCCACTCGCATTTGTGGCTGGATTTGTTAATTTCAATGCGCCACTAGAAAAAGTTACATTTGTTTTTGTACTTGTACAGCTTCCAGAACCAGAGGCCGAACAAAAAGGTTGAGATAATAAATCTTCTCTTTTAGTAAGCACTATTAATTCCTGCCCAAAGTCAGGAAGATCAATAATTACACTTGTTTCATTTGTTGAAAAGTGACCAGAATCATCTTGAAATTTTAAAATGTATTCTCCTTCCAAAGCAGGGAGAGTGGCCTCAGAAGTATTACCTGCAAGTGCATTTACAAGGTCAACAGAACCTGCAAATGTTCCAGAGCCATCTGTCTTATTAGAATGCCTTACATAAACCCGTCCACCATGAAGGACATCAGCATCAATTGATTTATCCCACCTTAATCTAATTAAATTATTGCCTAAAGGTTCTGCAGTTAAATTTTGGACATCTGAAGGAGGCGCAGTTTTTCCTTGTGCTAAAAATATTCCATCTAACGATGTGGAAGAAGTTTCAAGCAAAGCATTATAAGAAAATATTTTTACTTCATAGGTTCCACTTTCGCTATTAGTAATTTGTATATCAGGCCTAAAAACAACTTCACTGACAAAATTTCCATTGTTAAATCTATACTGAACTAAATATTGATTAACACCTTTTACAGGAACCCACGTAATAAATAATTTTGTAATTGCAACTGCATTTCTTACAACTATTTTCTCTTCAAATGATAATGATGTAGGAGGTAATGGAGGTGCGTTTAAAACCGAAATGGTTCTTACTGGTAAAGTAATTCCTTGTTCAATATTTTCATACTTATTTGGATTATATGACAAGGCAGTAATTTTATATTGTATGCCTTCAGTTTCTTCAACACTAATAACTCTAAACTGTTGAAGTTCTACAGTTGAGCTTGAAATAGCCCATATTGAGTTAGTATTGGGAGCTTCTGATAAGGCTGATTCTAAAGTAACAACATTATTAACTATATTTGTAATTGTTTTTTCCTCTACTGAGTTATCAGGCATAACAATAGACATTGTTTGGTCAGTACCAGTAAACAATGGTAAGTCTTGAGTACTATCTACTGTAATTGTGGTGGTTGTTGCACTGTTAATACGTCCAGATCGTTTTACTCCACTTCTCATTGGATCATTAATGCTAATAACAGCACCTGGCCTGACAGTTATGCCACTATCTACAGAGGATGTAAAAGTAACAATCTCACTTTCATTTTGCTCACTAAAAAGAATCGCTTTTCCTAATCTTTGTGCCTGACTTCGTGAAGTCGTGCCGAATGCTTTTACAGTTTTTTTAACGACACCTAGTTTTGTTTTTGCGGCTGTATCTTCAACGACTTCATAATCTATCTCTCTTGAATCCATATTAAAATATTGCACTGCTATTACTGAATGCCTTGTTTTTAAAGAAGATCCACTATATACAAAACCTTCTTCAGTAACGTTTGAAAGACTATATACAAAACTTGCATCTGTACTTTTATCTATTGCAAGACTTATTGAACCAGCACTCCAAATTGGCATGCATCTCATCACACTACATAATTCTTCAATGACAGTAAATGCTTCACTTGAATTAACTATGTTTACATTGCAGCTAAACCTTGCTTCTTGTCCACCAAAACCATCATCAACTAATTCATTTGCAAATTTAGAAGCATTTACAAAAGAAAATAAATCTAAATTACTATCTGTTATATGATCTCCAAGCCCATAACGTTGGGTTGTAAGCAAATCTAAAAGAACCATGCTTGGACAGCTACACCATTGAGCCGCACCCATTGTCCCATTAAATATATACCCAGTTGGATAAATAATTCTGCCTGTATTGTTATCAACAGTAGGGGTCCCAGAAGATGATGCACCTGCCCCTGGTATTCTTATCTTTACCCCTCTTATTCTATATTTTCTGTTTGGAATATTGCTTACTATTTTACTATCAAGAGTCAAAGAAACATAAGCACTGTCAGCATAAGTTTGTTTATCATCAATTAATTCTTGCATTGACAATACATTGAATGAATCTTGCAAAGATGCATCTGTGCTATCAGCAGTAATCCGTACAACTTTTATATCAACAGGAAATGATCCAGTTAGAGTAACCCTATAATCTTTTGAATAAGAGTCTCCTGTTCGGCCCGTTATTGTGTCTGAAATTATGTCAGAAAAACCACCTGAATTATATTGAACCTGTATTTTTAACTGAACTTCTGAGCCTAATAAATCACCATTATCAGTTGCTTTTTGTAATTGAGGAAAATTAATAGTAACTCTTACAGCATCTATTTCTGTGTTTGTAATTTGTTGAGTTACACCACCATTTGCAACTGTACAAGCTCTTGGAAAACCTGAGATAGGACTAGATGATTGCTCTATGCCTGAAATATGTTCTTGATTTGCTGTACCGAATCTTGGTGTAAAAGAAACATCTTGATAGTTAAAATCAGAATTTGATGGATTTGTTGAGTCTGCATTTGCTTGTAATACAGATGTATCATCTAAGAAAACATCTTTTAAAGCAGCCGTATTATAAGTACTTGTTCCTTTTGTTCTCCCTTCTTTTGAAGCTGTTGCAAAGCCTTCTATTTCTCCTTCTGAAATTAAATCTTGCAGAGTTACAAACGCACGACTGTTCAGAGTATCAGGGGCTCTTGTTGGACTAGGAGGCTGTCTACTTCCACCGCCACCAGCTCCTCTTATTATCTTGCTCATGCTGTTACTTGATCTGTTGTTAAATTCATACTAATAACTGTTGAGCCTGTGAAAATTTCTCCATAACAAATTGCATGTGTTGTACCTGCTCTTGAAGTATTAGGTGTTCCACTAAAATCAAAAGATATTCGGGGATCTTCGTCATTTTCAAAACCAGACGGCTTTGGCATAGGGAATAATAAATCTGTTACACCAATTAAAGTCAGACCTAATCCAACATTACCTAATGAAGCTGCTATACCTTTACCAAAGAAACCAAAACCTTGTGTATTATTTAAAGCCAATCCCGTACCTCCAGAAGCAATCCCAATTCCAATTAAAGCGGCTCCTAAAATAAATCTTCTCGCTCCTCCACCTGCGCCACTAATCATTGGTACTATTTTTATTTCGTTTGCAAATGGATAATTTATTTCACTTTCTAAAATTTCTTCGTCATCTGCTAACACTTGATAATACTGAGAATTCATATAAGTTTCTAACTCCGGCCAATTCATTAACAAAAATCTTATGGCCTCACCTGTTGATCTTACATGAGCTTCCAAAACTGCATGCCCTGTTATTTTTTTTAAATCACCATATAATTTAATTTTTTTTAGCATAACGAAACCTCATACCAGTACATTTTAACAACCATTCAGAATAAGGCTCTTGACAACTTAAACGATTTGATAAATGGTGCAAAACTTCTCCATCTAAAAAAATTGCTACATGATTTAAGCCATTACCTAAAATTGACATAAATAACAAATCACCATTTTTTAACTTTTCATTTGGTTCTAATAAACGAAATCCTGTTTTTTCTGCGCATTTTTCAAACATGGGATTTTTTAGAAATTCCTCTTGTGTTGCAGGTCTTTCCCAATCTTTTAAGATAATTCCAAATTCTTCATAATAAAAATCTTTGACAAGGCTATAACAATCATTAACACCAAAACAATAAGGCCGTCCTCTTAAAGGTAATTTAAACCCTTTTGGCTCGCAATATCCCCAATGACCTGTTTTTGGGTTAACTATATGCCAAGGTAAATTACTTTGTTCACAACTAACTTTGTCTGTTTCGCTAGCTTCAGCAGATGTTTTAGGATGAGAATGAACAACGCTGACAACTTGCCCTAATTGTTCAGCAGCAATAAAAGATTTTGGATCTAATATAAAAGACTCACAAGGATTTTCAGAGATATTATTACAAGCAAAATATATTTTTTTCCCTTTTATGTTAATTAAAACGCCTACAGATTCTTTTGGTAACTCTATTTTTGCATGTTCTAATGCTTTGTTTTTCCAATTCATTAAACAAAAGTACCAATTGAGGGGAATATATCTCTTGTGCATTGTCTTTTTGGTAATCTAATCCCTGCTAAATCACTAATACTTGCTAATTCAAATACAACAAGTTCTCTACTTTCACTTACTTTTCTATCAATAAAATATATTTCTCTTGGAAATTCATTATTTGCTGCTGTAGAGTTTGATGCTTCTAAACCAATTTCATTTCCTGATTCTTGCAAAATAAGATTTGATAAAGAAGTTTCTTGTGCAATACTTCCAGTACTCGGTTGATTTGCAGAATCCAAAAACTTAGCAAGTGTTCTTATTCTTGTAATTTTTGCACCTGTTAAATCATTACCTGTTGTTATTAAATTAACCTCTAACATCACTGAGGTTATTAAAGATAAAGCATTGCTTATTGATATTTGAGGCCTTGGTAATTGCCCTTTTTTAAATGAGAAGCCAGTGGCTTGTACGGGATAACGCAAATAAGAATTGCCTTGCCATATAATTTTCGAATTAAGATCTAAATTACTTCCTGCATGAAATCTATAAGTCATAATAGATTGATTACCATGCAAACTTGCATCTAGTTCTAATTCAAATAATTCAATTATTGCTGATGGGTTGATCTTTTGAAGATCATTAATAATAGGATCAACACTCATGGCTCAAAAACTTCTCTGAATGTTGTTGAAATAGTTGCTCTATTTAAAAAAGTAATGGATTTTGTCCATGCGTCACAAACAAATTTTGAGGAAGAAGTTTCGCCTGGTGGAGTAAAATCAAAACTTTCATTGTCTAAAGCTCTAGCATCTAAAAAAGTTTCAATAGTATCAGCATCAGTTTCTGAGACAACGAATTTAAGAGTATAAATCTTTGGATTTGTATGGGCATCTATTCCAAATAAAATCCTATGTTCATATCCATCAGCAAAACGAACCACACGCTTATTTGGTGCTGATTTTTTTTGGACCCCGTATTGAGGAGAGATTGAGGGAAATGTTGCCATTATCGTGTCGCTGCTAAAAGCCCACCAGGTCTTTGCTGTGCCAAAATTTCAGCTTGTACTGCTGCCGCCAGCATACCTCCAAGTTCTTCTGCTTGGCTATTATTTCCTTCAACCTCTGAATTTGTAGCGTCTACATTTACCACGATATTAGTTGAACCACCATTGTTTATTTGGTTATTAGGAATAATTGTTCCAGATGTAGAGGGGATAAACAGCTCTGGTCCTCGCTCCCCAACTAATGAAGCTTGCCCAACTGGAGGTCTTCCTCCATTTGCAAAACTCAACCCTGAGAACAATTTACCTCCTTTTGATTTTAAAAGGCTTGTAACACCTAATCTTATTAGAGACTCAGCAAGATCATTAATAATACTCCTTGCCATATCTCCTAATGATTTTGTTCCTTTAATTGCTTCTACTAAGTTATCTCTTATATTTGTTGCAATAGAATCACCAACATTTTTATAAGCTTCTTTTAATTCTTTTAAAAACTTCTGTTGCTTTAGTAATGCTTCATTTTCTTCGTCAATTTTTTTTCTGTTTTTATCTATTATATGAAGTCTTTGTATTAAAGCTTCAATTTGATTATTTAGTATAACGCTTTGTTTTTGTCCATTATTAATTGCACGTCTATTATTAGACTCTCTTGCTTTTTCTAATCTCGCCTCAAGTTCTATCTGTTTAAGAATAAGCTTGTTTAATGATTCTTTGACTTCTGCTTCTGTTCCTTTTTCTATTAAATCTTTTAATTTCTGTCGTTGTTTAATTTGTTTGATTATTGCCGTTGTAATTCCACCAATAGCCAAAGCAATCCCCACATAAGGAACTGCAGCAAAAGCTATATTCAAAGCACCTACACCCACAGTTAGGGCTGTAATGGATTTTGTAGCGAATAATGCAACCGTAGAAAGTTTTGATAATCCTAAAGTTGCGGCAACCGATGAAATCCCTACCACACTCAGTTTTGCGGCCAATACCGTTGTAGCAGCAGAAAGCAAGCCAGCAACAACAGTAAGACCTTTAACACTTAAAGCTAAAGCACTAAAAATTGCGACAGTATTTCCTAATGGCGATGTCGCAAATTTTGCGACTGCCTCAACTAGTTTTGTTAATGCGTTGGCTCCTTCCAAAACAGCAGGTGCTAACAACGTACCAACAGCAATCGCCAACTTTTCTGTCTCATTCCTTAACCTTTTAAAAACCATAGTCGGATCTTTATCCATTAATTCTTTTAAGGCCTTGCCACCATCTTTTTCTATCTTTTTTAGTGCTTTAATAACAACAGGAGCAGTGATTTTTCCTTCTGCTGCAAAAGCTCTTAATTCACCTGTAGTAATTCCTAACTCATCAGCAATTGGTTTTTGAATAACACTCATTTGCTCAGCGATACTATTAAATTCATCGCCTCTTAAGACTCCAGAACCTAGTGCCTGAGTTAATTGGCGCATTGCTCCAGCCTGTTCTTGTGCTGAGGCTCCAGATAAAATTGCAGCCGTATTAAATCCATTAAAAGTTGCAGTGATATCATCCATCGTTGCTCCTAATGGAGCTAATCTTGCTTGTAAACCTGTAACGCCGTCTAAAGCTTCAGTTGAGCTTAAACCAAATTTTGTCTGTGCTTGTTCAACCAACTTCAAAGACTCGGCATAAGTGCCTGTATCTTTTGTTAATAGTTTTAAGCGTATGTCTAACTTCTGGAAACTTGTTGCTTGTTTGACAGTTTGCCCTATAACTGCTGTTGCTCCTATTCCTATAAACGCATTTCTTAAAGTACTGACAGCCCCAGTTAAAGCTTGTGTCTTCCTTTGAACCTGCCCTAATGCTCTCGTTGCCTGTGAGCCGTCAACCGTAAGTTTTACATTTGACTGAGCCACTTTTTATAAACCCTTTTTATATAGTTTAACCTCATATCCTCCTTTTGTTTCGATCTGCTGCCCTTTTTTCTTCTTCCGCTTTTATCTCGTAATAAGCAGCAAAATAAATAAATTCCTCTTCAGTCATTGATGACCTTAAAACACTAACTGTTTGTCCTAATTCTGTTGCGAGGAAAAACTCAAACCTTAACCAGCTATTCCCCTTTAACTTTTTTTTGCTGTATCTAAATTAATTTGGACATCAAATAAAAATAATTCAATTTCATTTAAAATATTTTCTGGTAGTTCTCTTTGTAAATTTGGGGCATCTGCTACGTTAAATGCTTTTGTTCCATCTTCTAGCTCTGCCATCTGACACAGCAATTGAGTTGAAACCGTTAAAGCTTCATCTGTTCCTGCTGAAGATTGCGCCCGTTGCCTATCGTGCCTTGTTAATGGAGGAAAATATAAATCTACAATTTTTTCTCCGTTTCTATTCTTTAATTCATATTTCCGACGATTCGACATTTCATCGGCAAACGCCTCGGTAATTAAATTAACTGTTCTTTTTGTTGACATAATTTTGGGGTTGTTTATTTAAGAATATTAAATAACTGAAGTGATAGCACCATTAGTAATGAATGAAATATTAATAATTTGAGTTTCACCAAGGGTTGCTCCATATTCTGCGCCCGTAATAATTCCAGCAAAACTTATTTTTTTCGCAGAAGTAGCAGAATCTGGAAACAATTCAAAAAGAGCATCTCCATTATCTCCTGTTGTGAATATATCATCTATAAATGTTGTATAGCCTGCGCCTGTTTCACTTGGATTATATAAAAGTTCTGCTGAACCTTCACCAGCAATCAAACCACCTATAAATGTTTTCGAGGTGTCACCTTGTTTTGTTGTTTCATGGGTGTCTTTTGTAACTGATAAAGACCATGATCTTGTTTGACCAACGTCGGCTTCTGTTCCGCCAGCATTCTCAAACATGATTTTTCCAACATCTCCTTTAATAGCAGTCATGTAAACAAAGAAAAGTTATTACTGATATATTAACCTTTTTTAGTATCTTTTACATTTTTAAGGGTTGCTTTGTTTTTTTCCATATATCTTTTACAACGATTATCCCAATAAGCTGGATCTCTACGACCCTTTACAGCTTCGATTGCTTCAAGCATTTCTTCTGTGATTTCCATCGTTAAAGATTTTCAAAGACTTCAAAAGTTATTCTAATCTGTGTTTGATAAAAACCATCAGGTGCGCCCGTTAAAGATTCAGGGCCTATAGGTGCGTCAAAAATTACGTTAGAAACTGTTTGGCGATTATATAAATCTCTTAACCTTGTTGCAATGGTTAAATTAGCTCCAGCCCCTGTTGCCTCTGGAGTGTAAGTATTTAAAAGGATCAAACCTACTACTGCGTTATGTGAATCACTTGATTGAGTTAGATATACATTTGCACCAAAACTAACTTGACATTGTACAAATGATTCAACACCAATTGAGTCATAAGCCATATTGTTAAACACAACAGGGATGACAGGACTACTTGCAAGCTCTGTTGCTAAACGCCCCTCAATGGTTGATCTGATTGTATTTAGGTCAACGGCTGCCATTAGATGCCCCTCTTGATTTTTTCATATTCTCGCTTAGCCCAATTTTCTAATTCTTTTGCAATAATTTCTGGATAACCTTTTACAGTTGCTTGTCTTGTTCGATATTGTCCACCCCATGAAGGCGGCAAGTTTTGACCATAAGCAACTGGCTCTGCATATTCCTTGTTGTTTAATATCGTTCCTATGTATGGCTTTGAAACGTCTGTCTGCCAATCATCTCTAAGCTCTCCTCCAGTTCCACGTTCTAATAAAGCTTTTTTAAATGGTACTACTTGACCATTTGGTAACGTAAAAAAATCAGGTATAGAATCTAAGTCTGGATAGTTAACTAAAGAAAAAACAGGGGTTGCTTCCTTTACCCTTGCCCACCATTCCAAAGTTGTTACTCTGACTAATTTTTGAACGGCCTCGGCCATTACATCATCGATTTGATCTAGCCTTATTTTTCGAACCATTACGACCTCAAGAACAAAGTAAAAGCAATTGGAATATTATTCTGTTCTTCGGTGTTAATTTGCACAATCTGATAAACAACTGAACTAATTACAACACGATCTTTAGGTGTTGGCACATAATCCAAATCACCTGCTGAAATAACACAAACCTTATCCTTTGCTTGAATTAAATCATTAACCTCAGAATTGCCAACATCAGAAAGAACACCATTAACAACTGTATCTGCTGTACTTTCGCTAATCGCTCCTGTTGTTGTGTTATAACTTCCAGCCGTTACTTTTCTAATCGTTACAGAACCACCAAGAGCTTTTAGACTCTTAGAGGCTGCTTTTTTCAGAGAAGAGGCAAGACCCATTACAAACTATATGCAATAACAGTTCCACTGTCTAATTTAACGCTTGTTATCACTCCACAGACTTCACCCGTTGCACTAACGCTGATTCCTGTTAAGTCACCAGTTATGTTTTCAGCAACAAGCGTATTAATTACAGCATCATTTAAGGCAACTACTTTGCCAAATCTTCCTGTGTGAGCGGCTGTATCATTGATAATTTTCGCTGCGGGGTAGTCGTATCCATAGCCCATAGTTAAGCCCTCTTGATTGAAATGTTTGCTGGTGTGCTGATTCTAATCCCATTCAGGTATTCTTGAAACAATGGAGGCACTTGATCAGCACCAACCGCCCCAAAGAAACGAGGCGTTACATTGATGGACCCAATACTAACAGCGTTAAAATTTTCTAATCCTGATAGTCCTAAAGCATCACGATTATTATTTAAATAAACAGCTAAAACAACTTGCGCCTTCTTTACTCTATCTGGGATTTCAGTATCTAAATAATAATCTGCTACTAATCTATTTGGAAAACTTAAGCCATAAAGGTTTGTATAAGTATCAGGTTTTCTTACTCCTGATCTCGGCCATTGAAGTGCTTGAGTATCAGCCACCCTCGCACCTAAAAATCTTTCTCTATCAATTCTTTGAGCTGCTGTATATAAAGCCCGATTTCTATAGTCATCACTTGTTGTTCCAGCTTCCCATGCTTGCACATCATCATCAACAATCAATCCCTCAACAATAGAGTTTGCATCAGAGAGGGTGACATAAGTATTAGCGGATGCACCGCCTACAGTTGCATCAAGACTGATTGCCATTTTCTACCTCTTGTTTTTTTGCTCTTGGCTTGCGTTTGGGTTTTGGCTTTTCTAAAAGAGCTGAGGCCGCTTTTTCAGCAGCCTCGTTTTGCTCCCTCATACGCCTAAAAGCGTACATTGACATTAGCTTGAAGCACCTTTAATAAGAGCAAAAGATAAAACAATTGCTTCAGATAAAGAGCCAGCAGATACGTTAGAAACAGAAATTTTGCAACTTCCGTCTGCAAGTGTATTTGCTTGAGCTAAATATGATCCTGCTGTACCAGCAGAAGAGTGGTTCACGATAACAACATCAGTAGAAGCAATCTTGCTGTTAGTAAGTGTAAAACTTACCTCGGCTGCGGCTGCTAACGCTGCATTGTTCATTGTGATCTGACCAGACAAAGTATTTAGCGTTACGGCTGTACTTTTGTTGGTCGCTTGAGTGACGGTTCCGCCGTCTACATAACCGATAGCTTTACCAGCGGTTACGTCAAAAAGTGATGGCATGATTAATTACCCCTAGTCGTTGTTAGAAACAACAGTTGCACGAACGATACCAATGTTCTTTGTTTCGTAGACTTTCGACCAAGAGCCTACAGTTTCAAGAACTGATCTTGTTGGGTTAACAGTTGATACTGCATACTTCAAACCTACAGGATGATAAATGTAGTGAAGATCAACAGCCATTGCTTCCTCTAGAGCAAGGATGTCTCTATCAGTTTGAACACGCTGTGGAGCCTGTTCACCTGTTACGACAGAACCATTTGCAAAGAAGAAACAAGCATATTCAGTACTTGCACC
>CEUI01050347.1_pt1 | contig 13122 bp, 20 predicted proteins | sample 531411 | NCBI WGS metagenome assembly CEUI01 (sample SAMEA2622841, study PRJEB7988) | marine metagenome | isolation source: saline water (ENVO:00002010), including
ATGGTGCGTTGCCGCCCTGGGTTGTCGGGGTATTTGCACGAGTTGTCTCCCAGGGTTGTGGAGTTCAGGTCGTGAATTGTTGGCATTGTGATTCTGAGTTGATTTGGGGTGGCGATGCTCCCACGCCAGATCACGATGAGGTTCATGTGATGGTTACTAATTTGAATTGCCCCGATTGCGAAGCCTATGTCGAGGTGTACGTGTGAGTTTGGAGGTTTGGTGTAAGCCTCAGGGGGATCACGCGTACGTGTTGGGGGTGGACACGGCTGAGGGCTTGGGCCACGGCGACTATTCGTGTGTTCAGGTGCTGGACGTGAACACGGGCGAGCAGGCGGCGATATGGCACGGCCATATTCCGCCCGACGAGTTGGCTGCCGAGGTGATGCGGGTCGGCTTGTGGTATCGGGACGCGTTGTGTTGCGTCGAGTCGAACAATCATGGTTTGACGACGATCACGATGCTGCGCCAGTTGGGGTATCCGCGTCTGTTTCGGAAGCGGTCGCTGAACCAGGCGACGGCGAAGGTGTCGATGGAGTTCGGTTGGCGGACGACGCGCACGTCGAAGCCGTTGATGATTGACGATTTGGGGATGGCGTTACGTAACGAGGAACTTCAACTGTTTGACCGTCATACTGTGGGGGAGTTGCGGACGTTTACCCGCAACGAGCGGGGCACGATGTCGGGGTCACCGTATGACGACAGGGTGATGGCTTTGGCGTTGGCGAACCAGATGAGAAAGTATGCTCACGCCCCCGAGTATGTTGAACATCCTGACGATTATTGGACGGTCGAGTGGTTTCGGAGGCTTGCGGTGGCCGATGACCACGACTCTGGGGGTTACAGGATCGGGGCGAGCAGTGTCCGTGGGACACCTTGAGCCGTGTATGTAGACATGTCTATCCACTTCACTCAGGAGTATTTCTATGGCTAGGTTCGTTTCCTTTACCAACGGCACGCAGACTATCGATGGTGCGAAAGGTCAGAACAACAAGATGGAGCGCGGCGGGTCGGTTTCTGCGAACCCGATCTGGGAGCCTGGTGGCGCCAATTCGCCGAAGCAGCGGTTTGATTCCCCGAAGGTGAACAACCAGACGGGCGGCTACGGCCAGGTTTCGGTGCGCGACACGCCGTTCAATCAGCATGGCGAGACGGGCAAGGTTGAGCCTGCGAAGCCGCAGCCGAACCTCAAGGGTCATAACGCCCGCTAGTGGCTGTATTGCCCCCTGGGGCTTCGTTCGAGGAGTTCTGCTCGTACGTTCGTGGCATCAACGATGATGTCCACGACGACGAGCTGGACGACTTGTGGGAGTGGCGCCAGAAACTACTTGGTGTCCGAATAGACACTGGGCGCGGCTACCGCTCGACGCTGCCCCCCGACGAGCAGCATTTGTCCCGCGAGGAACGCGGGTTGAAGGCTCAACAGGAAGCGTTGTCCCAGGGGCGGAATATCGAAAGGTTGCCTGACAAGGCGTACTTCTGATGGCTCGTAAGACACGCAGTGAACTGCTGGACGATTACCAGCATCGGCTGAACCTGTCGCGCCGTTGGCGCGATGAGGAAGGCTACGACAGGACGTGGCGTCGTTTGATCGACTTGTACAGGGGTAAGCATTGGCCTCGTACGTCGTCTGCGGAGCGCGATTTGATCGCGGTGAACTTGTCGTTTTCGACGGTGAACGTGATCGCTCCGTCGGTTGCTGTGAACCATCCGAAGATCGTGGTGAAGGCGAACCATCCTGGCGACGAGGCGAACGCTTCGTTTGTCGAGGCGGTCGTGAACCATTTGTGGCGTCATCACGATTTCCGCAAGCCTTTCCGCCGCGCCGTCAAAGATTTCCTGATCTTGGGGCACGGCTGGTTGAAGGTTGGTTGGCGGTTCGTGGAGCAGGAACGCTCTTTGGGCGAGGGGGAGCGCGCCGAGATTTTCGATCAGGCCGTGTCGGAGGCGAACGCTTTCGCCTTTGAGGAGCCGTTTTTGGCGTCCGATTTGCCGTCTGACGAGGAGATTGAGGCGAATCTGCCGACGACGCAGATGACGATTGTCGAGGATCAGCCGTTTGTGGAGCGCGTGTCGCCGTTCGACATGTTCGTGGATCCTGAGGCGACGTGCATCGAGGATGCGATGTGGATTGCCCAGCGGATTGTCCGCCCGTTGAAGGAGGCGCAGGACGACAAGCGTTATTCGCCTTCGGTGCGGAAGGGTTTGGCGGCGAACGCTGGCGTGAACCCGATGTATGCGGACGGCTACTACGAGGACACGTTGGAGCGGTACGTGGAGGATGACCGTGTGGTCATCTGGGAGTATTACGACGTGCCGTCGAACACCATGTCGGTGTTCGCCGATCAGGGCGACGGGTTCCTGGTGCCGCCGACGGTGATGCCGTATGCGTTTGGGCAGCCGTTTGTGATGATGCGGAACTATGACGTTCCTGACGTGTTCTATCCGATTGGCGATTTGGAGCCGATCGAGTCGTTGCAGTTGGAATTGGATAAGACTCGTTCCCAGTTGATGAACGACAGGAAACGGTACGCACGCAAGTACCTGTACCACGAGAGGTCGTTTGGCCCTGAGGGCCGTGAGGCTTTGGAGGCCGACGAGGATGGCCGTCTCGTCCCTGTGGTGGATGAGAACAAGCCGTTGTCGGAGGTTGTCGTTCCGATGCCTCAGATCCCGATTTCAAACGACATTTACGCGTACTCGAACATCATCGAGGAAGACATCAACACGGTGTCGGGCATTTCGGAGTATGCGCGGGGTGCGATGCCTGAGATCCGTCGTACGGCGACGGAGGCCAGCATTATCGCTGACGCGCAGAACGCCAGGGCTGCCGACAAGTTGGCTTTGGTTGAGATCGCTATTTCGCATATTGGCCGTCGCGTGTTGCAACTCGTTCAGCAGTACATGACGGGTGAGGCGATGGCGCGTGTCGCTTTGAAGGGCGGCGAATCGTTGTATGTGCCGTACACGAGGGAAGAGATTCTCGGCGAGTACGACTTCAGCGTGGAGGGCGGTTCTACGCAGCCGATCAATGACACGATCCGCAAGCAGCAGGCGGTGTCGTTGATGAACGCTGTTGCGCCTCTGATTGGCACGGTGATTGATCCGACGGCGTTGGCGATGCACATTCTCGAAGAGGGATTCGACGTGAAGGATCCGATGAAGTTCTTGATACAGCAGCCTGCGACCCCCGAGGAGCAGGCTGTCGCTGGGCAAACCCCGCCGCCGCCCGAGCAGGCCCCGCCGCCGCCACCCGACATGGGTGACGTGCCGTTGCCGCAGGGGCCAGATATGGGGGCGTTCGCCCCGACTGGCGGGGTACCGCCCGAGTTGTTGGCGCAGTTGCAGAACCAGATGGGGTTGGAATTGCCTGCGCTTTGATCTGCGGTGGGACAGTCCCGCCGTAACTAATAGGAGCAACCGTCGAGGACTCCCAGGAGGCAGAAGTGCCCGAAGAAAACATGGAAGCAACAGAATCCGCTTTGGCGGACAGTCCAGAGCTTTCAGCAACGGAACCGACAGGAACCAGCGACTATACCGTCAAGATCGGCGGGGAAGAGCAGCAGGTCAGCCTGGAGGAACTACAAAACGGCTATCAGCGGCAGGCGGATTACACCCGTAAGACGCAGGAGTTGGCAGCCGAACGTCAGCGTCTACAACAGGCAGAAACCATCGTGTCGGCCCTTGAGGCCGACCCGCACGGTACTTTGGTCGCGTTGGGAAACGCTTTGGGCGTGGAGGACACCCCCGTGCCCCGAGACGACGTGTCGTCTTGGGAGGACGAGGATCCAACCGCTCAGAGGGTCGCCCATCTCGAAGCCCAGGTTGCCCGTCAGGCGCAGGCGCAGAGAAAGCAGGCGTTGGACAAAGAAGTTTCACGTTTGAAGAGCCAGTACGGCAATTTTGATGAGCAGGTGCTGTTCAAGCATGCCCTGGACAACAAGATCGCCAACTTGGAGGCTGCTTACACCCACATGAACTTCAATGGTCTGGCTGGTTACGCTGGGAAACTCCAGCGGGACCAGGAGGCTTTGGAAGCGAAGCGTGGGGGTGCCCCTGTCGAGGGCGGGAAGACCGTCCAGCAGGGCACCGTGGTGGGCGATGCCAACAAGAAGGTTTCTTCGCTGCGTGAAGCGTTTGCCCTCGCCAAACAAGAATTAGGCACCTAAACCTTTGAAGGGGGTTTCACATGGCTGCTGGTAACAGCAACTTTGACGAGATTCTCTCCACCACGCTCAAGAACTACATTCCGAAGCTGACGGACAACATCTTCAGCGCTCGGCCCTTGTTCTACGCGTTGACGAACGGTCAGACCATTCGTCGCATCAACGGTGGGGCGAAGATCGTTGTTCCCGTGATTTACGGGACCAACTCAACCGCTGGTTCGTACAGCGGTACCGACACTATTTCCGTGACGGCTCAGACAGGCATTTCGGCTGCTGAGTACGACTGGAAGCAGTACGCGGCAACTGTGACGATCAATGGTATTGAGGAAGCCAAGAACAACGGCGAAGCTCAGATCATTGACCTTCTGGAAGGCAAGATCTTCCAGACGCAGGAAACCATTATCGAGAACATGAACACCATGTTCTTCGGCAACGGCACTGGCAACAGCAGCAAGGACTGGTTGGGGCTGAGTGCCCTAGTTGGTTCCACGGGTTCTCCTGGTGGCATTGATGCCACCGATTCGGACAACTCGTGGTGGCGTTCAGCGGTAACCAACCAGGGCGGTGCAATCACCGTCGCTGCGATGGCTACCCTGTACAACAACTGCTCAGTTGGCAACGACCAGCCGACTATCATCATCACGGGTCAGAACCAGTACGAGGCTTACGAGGCTCTGCTGGATGGTCAGATCCGCTACACCGACACCGACATGGCTGACGGTGGCTTCCAGAACCTTCTGTTCAAGGGCGCCCCGATCACCTTCGATGGCACCTTGGCAGGTGAGGGCAAGCTTTACATGCTCAACACCAAGTACCTACAACTGGTCGCCCATTCGGATGTCTGGTTCAAGCCGACGCCGTTCGTGCGTCCAACCAACCAGGATGCGGTGTTCTCGCAGTTGCTTTGCTACGGCGAGTTGACCACTTCCAACCGTGCCCGCCAGGGCTACATGTACGGGATCACGCCTGCTTAGGCACCGTACCTGACTTCTTAGGAGCATCATGGGACGAGGTTTCGCATACGCACATAAGGCAGGGCAACGCCCCTATGGGCAGCCCGCCGACGGCTACCGTGACGCTTCGCCTCGACCCCAAACTGTGGGTTCGTCGCGGAATGTTCAACGAGTCCAGCGTATCGCCACTTCCGTTCCCGCTCCTGAGGTCATCATGTGCAGCGCGCTGACTCGTAGCGGGGCACCCTGTAAGGGGCGCCCCGTTACGGGCAGCGACCTGTGCGTCTTCCACACCGAGAAGGAGTAGCGGGTGGACATTTCCACCATGCGCTCGTATATCCGCTCGGTGGTGGATATTGATTCGTCCGACATTACGGACGACACCCTGAACCGTTTCCTCGGCGAGGGGTACGACAAGATCGTTTATTCGGAGAAGCGTTGGCCTTTCTACGAGGTGTCCACCACGTTCAGCACCGTTGCCGACACGAAGGACTATACGTTGGCGACGGTTGGCGCTTCGGTCACGAACGGGCTCCGCGAGATAGCGGCGCTACGCACCGATGACCATGTGGTTACCTTCGTGGGCCGCGACGACGGCGATGTCGTGTATCCGCTGGATACGACGACGACGGGTGATCCGTGGTGGTGGTCGTTCTGGGCAGAAACAGTGCGGCTGTATCCGACCCCAGGTTCGGCGTCCACCGTGTATGTGCGGGGCTACCAGAACCCGTCCTCGTTCGGGGCGGCTTCGTCGGACACGACGGAACCGTCCGATCTGCCGAACCCGTTTCATGTTCTGATCGCCACCTATGGGATTGCCCGCGCCTATGAGCAGCAGGAAGACCCTGGGATGGCAGCCCAGTATTTCGCCTTGTTCGAGGGTGAACTGGACAATTTGAAGGATCGGTACGTGGACATGCCTGCTCCGCAGCCGATTGTGCTCAACGGGCGTTTGGCTTCGCGTTGGCGGTCGCAGGTCATCTTGCCGAATCGTCTCCGCTACTCTTGGGAGTAGCGGATGGCTAGGGGCGCTGGAGCGCGCGGTTCTGGCTTCAAGCTTGCCGCGCTGGAATCGTTTTCGGGCGGTTTGAACCTCAGGTCGGATCAGTTCAACCTGGCTCCGAACGAGTCCCCCGACTTGTTGAACGTCGTCGTTGACCCTCGTGGCGGCGTTCGGATGCGTGACGGCGTGGACCGTCGCAATCCGACCGCTTTGTCGGCTGACGTGAAGGGCATGTGGGGGTTTCACACGTCGAGCGGCACGAACGCTTTGATGGTGAACTACGGCACGAGTGTCGCCCATTCGGTGAGCGGCAATTTCACTGACTTGTCGGGTATCACGGCGCGGACGAACGGGTCGCGGGTGTACGGGATGACGATGAACGATGTCGCCTACGGGGTGTCGTATGACAAGCCGTCGTTCAAGTGGGATGGTTCTTCGGCAGCCGATCTCGGCACCACGTTTGACGGGACGACAGGCAACTTTCCGCAAGCCCAGTATGTGGCGTTCTGGAACAACTTCGCGTGGGCTGCCCATACGTATGAGGGTTCTACGGCGCATAAGTCGAGGGTTCGTTGGTCGAACGCCAACGAACCTGAGAAGTGGGGTGAGGCGGGGTCTGCCAGCCCAGATTCGGACTATGTGGACATCGACCTGGGGGAGCACGGCGACTACATAACGGGTTTGGCGTCGTTCGGGGATCGTCTGCTCGTGTTCAAGTCGAACTCGACGTATGCGATCTTCGGCTACGACTCTGATTCTTTCCAGGTGCAGTTACAGTCGGCTTCGGTGGGGATGATTCCGTTGTCGTCGCCTGCGGTCACCCCGAACGGCGTGTTCTTCTGGTCGGCGCACGAAGGCGTGTACCTGTACAACGGGCAACAGTTCGTCTATTTGTTCTCGAAGTTGCAGCCCGCCATCGACGACGGGCGGATTACGTTCAGCAACCCGCCGCAGCTCGCCTGGGGCGACAACCGCCTGTACGTGTCGTTGGATTGGACGGAGAACGGTTCCACGACGCGTCGGACGCTGATCTTTGATCCGACGATTGGCGAGTCGGGCGCTTGGACGATGACCGACATTGATGCTGGACCGTTGGTTGCGTATCGGCCTCCGAACCAGAGGGCGTCAGTGTTGGCGGGTTGTGTCGCCAACACGGGGTGTGTTGTCGATGTCGAGGACGAGCAGAACCGCAACACCGACCGTTACACGGGTTCAACGGAGACGCACATTTCGTCGCATTTCGTTACCCCGTGGTTGACGGGTAACGATCCGATTACGAAGAAACGGTGGGGTAAGCCGAGGTTTATCACGTTGGCCGAGTCTTCGATCACGATGCCCGTGCAGGTGTACAAGAACTATGACAAGTCGTCGCAGACGACGACGTTTGACGTGAACGTCACGGGGAAGACTTCCGATTCGCTGTGGAACACGGCGAAGTGGGATGACGCCGATCCGACCTCCGACTATTACGCGGCGTGGGACGCTATTGCCCAAGATCTGGTCGCCGATGTGGTCAGGTTGCCCACGATTGGGACAGCGCAGGCTATTTCTTTGAAGGTCAACGGTCCCTCCACGAACAACCACTGGGAGGTGAACGCTATGGCGTTCACATACAACCCGAGGAGATTGCGCTAGATGGCGACACTGGCTGTTACCAACGATTTTTCGGCAGGCACCACGATTGTGGCTGCCGACATGAACACGAACTTTTCCGACATCGAGACGTTTGTGAACTCGTCCCCTGGGCTGGTTCAGAACACTTTGGTGGATGCGAAGGGCGACATTCTCGCGGCTTCTGCCGACAACACGGTTGTTCGCGTCGGCGTTGGCGCGAACGGGACGTTTCTGGTGGCGGATTCCAGCGCAACCCCAGGGGTCGCGTGGGTGACGACTGCTGTGGACGACAACATCATCGCAAACCAAGTTTTCTCATAGAGGAAAGGCATTATGGCAACGTATTCAAAGGAGTTCCTGTCGCATAGTTCAAACGGCAGGAACATCTCCATCACCTCGACTACGGCAGGATCGCCTGTAGACATTCATACCGTCGGTTCGGGTACTTCCAACAGGGACGAGATTTGGGTGTACGCCTGCAACACTTCCGCTTCTGCGGTCGTGTTGACCGTCCAGTATGGCGGCACGACCGACCAGGACGACTACATCGAGTTGGAGTTGGCAGCCGATTCGGGGATGACGTTGATCGTTCCTGGGTTCCTGTTGGACAACAGCCTGATTGTGAAGGCGCACGCTGCGACGGCGAACGTCATCAACGTCAACGGTTTCGTGAACCGTATTACTGCCTGATAGATGTTCCGTCAGGACCGCACAAACCCGTCCACCGCCGTTTCCAACTGGAAGGGGCGGAAGGATACTGCCCGTGGGTGGCCGTCTACGGCTGTCTCCACTTGGCTGAACGGTGGCCTGTACGGTGCGCCCGACACGGGGTCGTGGGTTGCGCTCTACAGCAACGTTCTGGGCAGCGACACGGCGTCGGTCACCATCTCCAGTTCTGGTAGCGAGGTCGCATGGACCGACTTCCAAGACTTGGTTCTGGTTGCTGCGATGAGGAACACGGGCAACGGAAACTCGTTTGGTAACACGACGACGTTCAACTCTGATACGTCAAGCAAGTATTTCTGGCAGACGATGGCGGGGGATGGTTCGGCGGTGGCAGCGTCAAAGGCCGATAGCCAGAGTTCATTGAACCTCGGCACGATGCCTGGTGACGACATGACCGCGAACTTCTTTAGTGCGACTGTCGTACACATTTACGGGGCCACGAACACGAACGTCCAGAAGATGATGTACGTCTACGACGGGAACTCCACTGGCGACGGCTCAGAGGACAACAACGTGGCGATAACGATGAACCGTTACAAGTCCACTTCGGCTCTGACGACTTTCACGATGAACCCGACCAACAGTTTCAAGAGTGGAAGTACTTTTCATCTCTACGGCGTGAAGGCGTATTCGTAATGGCTGACACCTGTGAGGCACTAGCGACGACGACGCTCGGTTCGGCTACGTCTGCGATTTCGTTTTCGTCAATCTCGGCGTCATACGAGCATTTGCTTATTGTTGGGAATCTGAAGTCAACGCAGGGCACCGACGGTTCCTGCGAGATTCTGGTGACGTTGAACTCGGACACTGGATCGAACTACGAAACGCAGGGGATGTGGGGTTACCAGACGACTGAGGCTACTCAGGAGTCGATTGGTGCTGCGAACATGATTTTCATGGGTGCTGGCACTGACACGATGAACGCCAACCAGTTCGGCGTTGTTCGCCTGTTGATTGCCGACTATGCGAACTCCAATAAGTCCACGACCATCCGCAACTTGGGTGGCAACATCGCTGACGGGAACACAGACACCTTGAAGGTTGTCACTGTTTCGGGGGGCTTGTGGAACACAACGACGGCGGTCAACGCTGTCACGTTGACTTCGAGTGTCGGGAACCTGAAAACTAACTCCACTCTGACGTTGCTGGGATTGAGGTCTTCGTAATGGCAGGCATGGAAGTTATCGGGCACACCGAACTCGGTTCAGCGACCAGCAGCGTGTCATTCAGTTCGATCCCCGCGACATATCAGCATTTGTATGTGGTGGGTTCGGTTCGGTCAACGCACTCTGCCTACTACGTCGGCTCGGCTGTCACGTTCAATGACGACACGGGTAGCAACTACACCTGTTCAGCGATCTTCAACACTGGGGCTGGGGTGAACGCTACGGAGGAAACGGGCCGTGCAAATCTGCCGTACTTCATGGAGGCTGCTGGTGCGAGTTCTGTCGCCAATGCGTTCGCAGCGGACGAGATGTGGGTTCTCAACTACGCCTCAACATCTATGTACAAGAGTCTGATCGGTGGCGCATCGAATGTGGGCGACGATGCCTATTCCGATAGCGCGGTCTGGATAGAAACGATTGTCCACGGGCATTGGGAATCGACCGCAGCAATCAACAAACTCACGATTACTTCGGGGTCGTCCAACTGGGCGCAATACACCGCCTTTACCCTCTACGGCATCAACGCCGCGTAAGGAGCCTGACATGGCAGAAACACTGACCAAGGTGGTCGATAACGTCGTTATCGAACTCACCGCAGAAGAAATAGCGGAGTACAACGCCCGCCAAGAAGCAGCGGACTTCGACTTGTCTGGGATCCGCAGGACCCGTAACGGCCTGCTTGCTGCGTCTGATTGGACCCAGTTGGACGACGCACCGCTCACCGACGAACAGCAGGAAGCGTGGGAAAGGTACCGACAGGAACTACGGGATCTGCCCCAGACGTACAGCCGCGTGTCTGAAGTGGTGTGGCCCACACCGCCTGAGTAATGAGCACTCCGACCGACATTCGCCAAGTCAGGGTTCCCACGGTGGCCGTGGGTTTGGTTCTGAGCGTGGCAGCGATTGTCGGTACGGTTACCTGGTCTTCTGCGCGCTTGGTGGCGCGCATTGACCATCTGGAAGCAACGGTGTCGTCCATCGAGGAAACGATGGACATGAACTCGTATGCGCGGGCTACCGATTTGGAGGATCTCCAAATTACTGTGAATTCGTTGTCAGTCGCCCTTCAAGAGATAGGCGACATGATTGACGACGACTGGTCGGTGGAGGGCTGATGCCGAAGACTGAATACAGGCCGACGCACAGGTTTTTGGGACAGAACGCCGTGTCTATTGAGTACGAACTTCGCAAGCTGTCCCAGACGTTGGCAGCGCAGGTCGCGGAGATGGATGCAAACAGGTTAGGGATTTTCGGGAGGCGAGATTAGATGGGTGTTCGCAGATCAGCCGCAGAGTATGGGTCGGCGATTGGCGACCAGCAGTTGACTGTTGCTGGGACTGCCGTCGCGTTGACGGTCCCCAGTGGGGCCGTCGCGGCGATGGTGACGAATGGTGCCGAGCCGATCAGGGTCAGGTGGGGTACCCCCACGGCTTCGGTTGGGCACTATTTGAATCCCTACAGCGTGTTGGACTTGTACCAGGACGATTTGAGCGATGTGAAGTTTATTCGCGTGTCGTCTAGCAGCACCGTCGATGTCACCTATTTCGGGTAAGGAGGGCGACGATGCCGTCGAGGATTACGCAAAGAATCGACCAGGTTCCAACTGGGGACATCACTGCTGTAACTGCGGGGTCGGGTCTGGCGGGGGGCGGCACCACGGGTGCTGTAACCCTCACTGTCGATACGGACGCCAAGGGCGACCTGATAGTTGGTACAGCTGCCGATACTGCAACCAAGTTGTCGGTGGGTACGAACACGTATGTTCTTACTGCCGATTCAAGTACCGCGAGTGGCCTGACCTGGGCAGCCCCTACTACGGGGGACATCACGGGTGTGACTGCGGGTACCGCCATTAGTGGCGGTGGTAGCAGTGGGACGGTGACTGTGAACGTAAACGTCGAGACTGGCACGCTGTTGTTGGCGGGCCAGGTTTTTGGTTAGGAGCAAGAAATGGCTTTGATGGGATCAGATCAGGCGAAACTGGAGCAGGACGAGCAGGCGCGTGCCGTGCTCGACTGGTTGGGGACGCAGGGCGCGCAGGCTTTGTTGCAGCAGGTGGCTGCCGACAGGGCGCAGCGGGCTGATCAGCCCGATATTCAGCGTGGCCAGGAGGAGGTGCAGCGGCGCCGCGATCAGGCTGTGCATGACTGGTTGAACACTCCTGAGGCGCAGCGGTTCTTGATGGGCCGTGAGGATGCCGATATTGCGATGCGTCAGCAGGCGCAGCGTGGCCCTGGTGCGGGCGCTGGTCCGCAACCTCAGCCTGCTCCTGCGCCTCAAAGCGGGGGGCATTGGCGCCCGCATCCACAGCGTGATCGGATGATCGAGGGCGTTCTGGCGAATCAGGGCGGAGGCTTTCCCTTTACGGAAAGTGCCCCGCCAGTACCCATGTTGTCGCCTTCCACGCGGAGGCCGTCGCCTGGCCAACTGTCAGGGATGCGGTACCAGCGTGCGGCGGAAAACCAATTCACCCCGCAGAGGGGCCGATACGACGCCCCGCAGGTACCACAACAGGGTCCGCGATACTTTATGGGGCGCTAGGAAACTCCGATGACATCCCCCTGGGGAGCAGGCTCGAAGCCCAAGAAGACGCCAGCGGATACGGTCAAGAACACGACGTATTCTACGTCGGATCGTTTCAATGTCCCTTCCAGATCGGGAGGGTCAGGGCCAAGCCGTTCTGCTTTGGCGGCGACGGTAACGGCAGCGAATCGGGGGTATGTGTCGCCTGCGGCGGTAGATCGCAGGGCGACTACGCCGCCGTCGAACACCGCTGACAGGAACATGGTTGCTCAGGCCAATCGTGCTGGTGCGGGTTCTTACAATCCGAACGCTTCAGCGATGAATGCTGCGGCTCGTCGGTCGCGTCAGACGGTTGTTCCGTCTGCTCCGTCGCAGGCGGACCTGTCAGCACAACGGTATGCAGCAGCAGCGAAGGCTTACGAAGATCCCGCCACGTATGCCAAGTCTCAGGCGACGCCTCCGTCGCCCAATGAGTTGGCGGGGATGCGGTACCAACGTGCGGCAGAAACTTATACCGCTGATCCTGCCGCATACGATAAGGCGCAGGCCGCGCCGACGTTCGGCACGACTGGCGCCATGGGGTGGCAGCCGTCGCAGCAGGAACTGATGCGAGCTGCCACGTCTGGTGCGGCTACGGCCCCTGCTGCTTCCAGGGTTGCTCAAAAGGCGCCCGTCGCACCATCGTTTTCGCAGGAGGAGTTGATGAGGGCCGCTACGTCGGGGGCTGCTACGCATCCTGCGGCTCAGGCTATTCAGCAGACAGCGCCTGTTGCAGCGCCTGTGGGGCCGTCTCCAGCTCAACTGGTCGAGGGGTCGCAGGGCGCACGGGAGCAGGAGATTTACAACTGGCTGGGTACTGAGGGTGCCCAGAACTTGTTGGCGCAGAACGCTGCAGCAGCGGCGCCTGCGCCTGCTTGGGATCTAGCAAACAACGATGCGCCGATCACCGATCCGATTGGGATGTGGACTGATCC
>CEUI01035456.1_pt1 | contig 13115 bp, 6 predicted proteins | sample 531411 | NCBI WGS metagenome assembly CEUI01 (sample SAMEA2622841, study PRJEB7988) | marine metagenome | isolation source: saline water (ENVO:00002010), including
AAATCATATAGATAATCATTAAAATAAGGGAGAAGAAAATGGCTTCATCCAAAAATAAGAAATTAACAGAGGAACAACTACACGAAGGGTTAGTATCAGGAGTTTTAAAACTTATTCTTAAAGGTAAGCTCAAGGCAATTGAAAGAATGGGATTGCCTGATGATGTTAAAAAACATGCAAAAGAAGCTGATAAGGCCTTTAAAAGTCTCGGAAAATCATTAAAAAAGGCCGAACGGACAAAAAGAAGATTAAAATACTAAGGAACTAAACAGTGGCACGAAAGAAAGCAACTGAATACGAAAGTGGTCAAAACAGAACACAAGTTGAAGAAGTCATAAAGGCTAAAAAACGACTTGCTCAGGAGGCTGCCAAAGAATTAGAAGCGCTTGAAAAGGGAACTGCCGAATATAAAGAACAATTAAAACAAGTAAAAGAATTAAATAAAGAGGTTAAAAAGGGTACAGACCTACTTGATAAAGGTTTAAAGACTCATCAAGAACATCAGACTATTCAGGAAAAACGGTATCAAGATGCAGACAAATTGCATGATTTATCAAAGAATATAACTAAATCTGCAATGAAACAGGTAGGGGGATGGAAACAATTAGATTCTCTTTCTGCAGGAATAGCTGAAAACGCAAAAATGGGTGCAAGTTTTCAATTAGGTTTTAGTTCAAGTGGTGAAGATTTAGCTAAATCTTATGGTATGACTAAGCAAAAATTAGCAGAAGTAGGTGGTCATTTTGAAGATATCGGTAATATGCAACAAGGCTCATTTGATTTATCTTTACAAATGGCAGATCAATGGGATAAAATCGGTACAGATGATTTTAGTATTGAAGGGATGGATTCCCAAATTGAAGAATTACAAAGACAGGCAATCGCAAAAAAAGAACAGATTAAACAGATGGCAGAGGGAGCCAAGGGAGTTGATCCAGAATTAAGAAAAAATTTAATGGAAGAGTTAAAGGTTTTAGAGGATACGACCAAAGGTTTACAGGAAAAAGGCCAGGAGATGACGAAGTTGGATATGTTAACTAAGTCTGCTACAGCAGAATTAGTTGGTCCATTTGAAAAGATGCAAGGGGTTTTGAAAAGTATGCCAATGGGCGGATTTATAAATGATTATATGGGATTAGATAAAGTTGTATCTGATTTTGGGAAAAATACTGCTAAGAGTATGAAAGTGTTTTTACAAAGTGGTGGAACAAATACATTAATGTTAAATAATATAAAGAACGAAGGTATGGCAGCCGCAGACGCTATTGGTAAGGGATTTACACAAGTTGCACAATTAATACTGGCCAATCCTATAATGATTTTAGTGGCTGGGTTAGCGTTGGCAGGTAAAATGATGTGGGATTTTGCAGCAGGAGCCCAAGAATTACATTCAGAAACAGGACTTGCATATGGAGAATCAGCAAGATTACATGGTATTATTAAAACTACTTCTATGGAAATGACTGGACTTGGTGTTAGTTCAGAAGATGTAAGGGGTGCAGCGATGGGAATCGCGGATCATTGGGGTGGATTCGGAGAAGTTACAAAAGAAAATGTAAAAAATCTTGCAATGTTACAAACTGAATTTGGAATATCTGGATCAACAGCCGCAGATTTAGCAGTTCAGATGCAAGCAGTAGGTGCTGGAAGTAAGGGAGCGGCAATTGAACAAATGAAATCTGTATCAGCATTAGCACAGGCAAATGGAGTTGCACCAGCTCAGGTTATGGAAGAAGTTGCACAAAATAGTGAATTATTTTCACAATTTGCACAAGATGGTGGAAAAAATGTATTCAAAGCCGCAATACAGGCCAAAAAACTTGGTGTAAGTATGGATTCAATTGCACAGTCAGCAGATGCATTGTTAGAGTTTGAATCATCCATTGAATCACAGATGGAAGCAAGTATGTTAATTGGTCGTAATATCAATACTGATAAGGCAAGACAATTAGCATTTGAAGGTGATTTAGCTGGAATGCAGAAAGAAATTTTAAAACAGGCAGGTAGTGAAGCCGAGTGGAATAAGTTAAATGTAGTTCAGAGAAAAGCAATGGCCGCAGCATTTGGTTTAGGTACTGATGAAATGAGTAGAATGATAGCGAATCAAGAAAAACTAAATAATATGTCTACAGCAGAAAAAAATGCGATGGAGGCAAAAGAAGAAATAATTCAAAAATTGAAAAAGGCATGGTCAAATATTGTTGCATCGGTAACTAAATTATGGCCAGTTATTGTAGGATTTGCAAGTCCATTATTGGCAGTTGTTGGTGTACTTGGTTTTGTACTTAAAATAATAGGTGATATAGCAGGTTTATTTGGAGAGTTGGGAACTGTTGGTAATGTTATTTTGGGTGCTATTGGAGCTTGGGTATCGTGGTCATTGTTGTTTGGTAAGAGTTTGATGGGCCCAATTAATATGATGGGAGCTATGTTAGGTAATGTTAATAAAATCTTATTTGGTGAAAAGGCAATCACATTAGAAAAAATGAAACAAACAAAGATTTTTCAGAAGATATCAGGATTAATGGGTGGTGCTTCTGATGTACCTTTGACAAAGAGTGGTAAACCAGATAAAAGATATGGAAAGAGAGCAGATAAAACTAAAGCGGTTAAAAAACCAGCACCTGGTAAAACAACTGGAAAAGGTGGTGGAGGTCCACTTGGTGGTATGTTTGAAAAATTTGACGCAAAGAAAGCACTCGGTGGAGCAGCAGCACTATTGATTATATCAGCCGCTCTATTTGTTACAGCAAAAGCATTACAAGAATTTGGAAAAGTAAATTGGGGTGATATGGGTAAGGCAGGAGTTGCATTACTTGGATTAACTCTTACCTTGGCCGCTATCGGAGCGATAATGATGAGTGGTGTTGGGGCACTTGCAATAGTTGCAGGAGCAGGAGCTATGTTGATAATGGCAGCCGCATTACTTGTGTTAGGAGTTGCCATACAAGCAATAAGTAAAGGAATGACTTCACTTGTACCTGTAATTCAAACATTAGCACCTATGTCGGAAGGAATATTTAAATTAGCAGGTGCATTTACTGCATTAGGGGTGAGTATGGGAGCTATGGCACTTGGAGCACTTGCATTAATACCAGCATTACCTGTATTGATGACTTTGGCAGCAATTGGAGCACTTGGTGGAAATGTATTAGGTGGTGGTGGAGAACAAACTGCAGCAGAAGGGGATAATCCTGTTGAACTTAAACTTGGTGAAACTAATTCTAAATTAGATAAACTTATTGCTTTATTGGGTGAAGATGGTGCAGTAAATGAAAATCTTAGAGGAATACGAGGTAATACTGGAGATTTTACTGATTCTATAATGATGGCGTAATGAGAAAATAAATGGCACTAAAAGACTTAATAACAGACTTATCAAAATTTAAATACACAGACTATGATAATGCTGGTATCAATAATAGTAAGATAGGTGGCCGTCATGGTGGAACTACTGGTCCTACACCTGCACAACCACCACACGATGAAACTCATAGTAAGTTTGATGATGGTGTGGGAAGAGGTGTATATCCCAATGATGAACCACAACAATTTACAGTTAATGGTTATCAAGTTACTGGAAAGAAAAGATTTTATATTGGTTGGCAAGGTGATTTAATTCCACATGATGAATCGTTACACGGTATAGGTCCATTTAATAAGATTGCTGGGGTATTTGACCATACACAAACAAGAGATAGATTAAGAAAAGTATATGATAATTATGACTCAATTGAATTCGGTGCTGATGGATCAGTTCATGTTGGTAATCAAGATTTGGCTGGAGTTGTTGGTGGTGGTCTTTCTTATTATGGAAATTTAAAACCAATTACACCAAGAGGTTCAATTTTTAGTGATAGTGACGGAAATTATAGAGTTCCACAAGAAGGTAAAAATACAAATCCACCAGGTGGAATTAGTAATATTCCTTTATTTGAAGGAACTAAACCAGAGAGTGGTTTTGATAGAAGTTTGATGTACATTCCTAATCATACTGAACCACTTATTCCCGAATTTAAACAATTTACTCGTAGTGATAGTGCATTAAAAAGATATAACAAAGATACTCTATTAGAAATAGGACAATTTGATGGAATAAAGGGAGTTGATGATAGAGTATTTGAATGGCCAGCCACAAGACCTTATAATTTAGTATTCAAGGGAGTTACACCTTGGGCACCAATGTGGACAATGGATCCAGTTTCAGGAGCTTCATCTAATATAGATGTTACACTTAATTCTACACAACCATATATTGTTAGACAAGTTGGTGATAGGTGGGGATTATATGAAGGTGATCCAGAAGATGGTGGTGAACATTTATCAGGAGCCATAGAATGGGCAAATGCATTAAGTGGAGAATTTTTAAGAGCACCACTTGATGTAATGATAGATAGGTCTGTGGCTGATATTGGAAGAATAGCGAAGTTTCTTACTTCCACTAAAGGTACTTTATTTTTAGGAAAACAGGCTATACTTCAAGCATTTAGTCCTACAATTGAAACCAAACTTTATAATCCTTTATCACTTGGTTCAATTGTACCAATGATTCATGTTAATAGACATTTCGGAGGAAAACGATATGTAGATGTAGTACCATCTGATAAAGCAATAGAGGCAGTCGGAGATTTGATGCCAGATGTGTCTGTAGGTCCAATTACTATTGGTGCAAATGATATTATTAATGGAGCTTTTAATGCAGCTGGTATAGAACAACCAAGTTTTGGTCGTGTTGAAATGCAATCACCATTAGCAGAAATTGGTGGACAGAAATTACCATTAGATAAACGAGTAGCACTTTCCAATCCAAATAGATTTATGTGGCCAGGACCGATGGGTATTTTTGTTACTACTGGTACAGATGCCGCAATAGCAGAAGCTTCAAAAATAGAAAGTTCACAGACAAGAGTTTTAAAACGGGCAAAAGAACAATCAGGAGGTGGTGTTCCAGATTTATTTCAAAAACATTCATTTAATAAGTACTCAAGGGATAATGTGTACTTGGATGGTAAAGGTATATTATTTGTACCTGAAAGTGCTTCACCATTTGGTACTTTAGGTTCATTCCCAATATCAGTAACACAGGCCACAAGTATGGCAACAGATGCACTTCTTAATTGGGGAAATTCTCTTATAGGTGGAGAAAATACTAAGAAATCAGATTACACACCACCAACACGAGGTATTGATTTAGAAAGTCCTTTACAAAAAGTTATTGGTGAGAATGTTTTTTCTGCAACTGATGTGGTAGTAAATAGAGATAAAGAAGCATTTGGTGGTGACCTTTGGGGACCAGAAAGACCTGATGGTATATACGAACAATTTGCTTTAAAAGAGATAGGTGCTAGAAAATCTGTTCAAATAGGAGTTATATCTAACTCAGTAATTACAGTAAAGACACATTCAAATAAACATGACAAAACATCTGTTGCTTTAGGTGGGGTAGACATTTTAAATATTGATGAGACAATATCAGCGTTACAAAAAGATGGTCAATGGACGAGAATGAATTGGGGATTTTTATCGGATGAAAATAAAGAAGTAGGAGCAGGTGGAGTTGAACCAATAGCACCAGGAGGTTCTTATGGAGTACATTTTAATACTATTTATCCATATGATACTATAAGATTAGGATTAGTAGCTGAAAATGGTATGACCATTGGGGCAAGTAGAAGGAAAACTGCTAAAGGATATGAAGAAGTTTCAGATTTTGATGATGGTGTACCAGGAGCATTACAACATAAATTATATTATCATGCATTTGCAAAACCAGTAGTTCCTGTAGAAAAGGGTGATGTTCGTCCTACCGATAATATCCCTGCCGTTACTCATACACTTGCACATCTTGATAAAGATTATTCAACTAAATATGGTGGTAAGATAGTAGGAGCTGGTATTCAAGGAATAAGTTATTTTGATGGAGATTTGTTTGGTCCTTATCGTGGAAAAGATGGTGTAGAAAGGTATGATAAAATTGTACGAACTGATGGTAGTAAAATTATTCAGTTAGGAGCAGCTTCTCCTGTTTCTGTTAAAAAGAATTATATTCATATCGGATCAGATTCTGGAACTCAAACACCACTTACAACCAAAAAGATTGAGTATAAACCAATAGATGAAAATTATACACCACAATCATCAACAGAAAATAAATTAAGAGATACTAATATATACATTGGTGATCAATTTGGTGATTATACACAAGAAACTACACTTCAGAAGTATTTTCCAAATACTACTACACTTGTTCCTGAAGGTGAATACAAAAATATAGGATGGACACTAAATAAAACAGCTACTGATTACTTTAAAAAAGATACATTAAGTGCAAAATCTAAGATAGTTGTTACTCATAAACATAGTAAAATGGGTGATAAACAATATGCAATAGATTTGACAAAAAATAGAATAGTTAAAACTGATGCAACTGCTGGTGCATATTCGGGAGATGTTTATGGTGATAGTAAAAAATATGGTAATTTAATAGGTAATATTGAAAAATCTCAAGATGATACTCCACATTTATACAAAAATACAAAATTAAAAATAAACGATAAAGGTGAACCAGAACTTACTTTTAATCTTGCATACAACACAAACATCACTCGGACAAATACATATAAGAGTTTGATAAGTAAGGGCGATACTGGACCCATAATAGATAAGAAAGTTAATTTAAGGGAACTTAAAGATTATCCTTGGTCAACACAATTTCTCATAGGAGCAAATAAAGCTCGTGGAGTAAGAAGTGTTGGAAATATATATGGTCCAACTGGTAAAGGTAGATATGGTTTTGTAGAATACTCTGCAAATAAAGCATATGCTAAGGATGTAGTAATTTCTCAACACGGTTCTTCAATTAGACAGGACCAAACTACTGGTGATTGGTACTTTACTGATATGAAATCCACATCATTTAATACACCTGGAAGTGTTTATAAGGTTGCACTTGAATTTCATAAAGATAATTCATATTCTATAAAAGAATTACCAGGAGGACTTGATTTTCAAGGTAGGACAACTAAAATTATACCTATTAGGACAGACCCAACTAAAGGTGGCCCAGGAGGTGGACAATTAATAGCAACAGAGGCCGTATCCAGAGGGGCAGGTGAAAGTAATTTAGATGTAGTTACTGTTTCTGATCCTAAATCACCTACTGGAGTAAGTGATATACCTATAGCACATAAAAATACTTCAAGTGATAATACAACAAGTAATGTTGATACTGATCCAGATACACAAAAAACCAATAAACCTACAACAACCACAGTTCCTGCAGAGGCTTCTCTACATTTACATACGACTAATGAACAATCTAAAAATGCAGATACACCGCCTACACCAGAGGGAGCAGCTCCAGGACCGATAAATAAATATAAGGCTCATAAATATGGTGATATAGGTAAGGATAATTTAAGATATGGTAAGGCCTTTTTTAGTCCAGGAGAATTAAGAATTGATGTAAATCCAGATGACTTGACAGATCCTGATAAAAAGGCAAAGGGGGTACTTCCTAACTACGAGGGATTGGTAAAGAAAAGACAAGAATTGTCAAATGTTGTTTATCAGTTAGGAAATCCAGGAACACCAAAGGTATTGTCTGTATCGGATACTGGTGATGATCCAATAGGAGGACCAATAAAACCAGGAGGAGTAGACGGAGACAATAAACCTACAAATTATATTGGAGTTGGAACTGATAGAGTTAATATGATACCATATCACGATGAGGAATCAGCGTATCCAGATGGAACATCAGATTTTATAAAATTTAAGATTAGAGATGTTATAAATAAGAAGTGGCTTATTTTTAGAGCAACATTAAGTTCAATAAGTGAAAATTTTGCACCAGAATGGAGTTCGGAGAGATATATTGGTAGACCAGATAATGTTCATGTTTATCAGGGTGTAGAAAGGACAATGAGTTTTAGTTTTATGATATATCCACATACAAAACAGGAATTACCTATATTGTGGGAAAAATTAAATTATCTTGTAGGATTAACTTATCCAACATGGAGATCAGCTAATTCAACAGGTGGAAAACGAATGGAAGCACCATTTGTACAGATAACTATAGGTGATATGTATAATGAAGTTCCAGGATTTTTTGGTGGTATAGGTGTTGAAATAGATGATAATGGTACTTGGGAATTGGATAAACATTTACAATTACCTAAGGCAATAACTGTAAATTGTGACTTTACTCATATTGGAAAGCATCCATTAGCTTCGCAAGGTAAACATTATGATTTAAATTGGTTGAAAGAATATAATCAAAAAGAAGCAAAGTTAGGGGATAGACCAGATGAATGGATTCCATTTTATGAAAAGATTGGTCAAGTAGGATTAAATAGCAATACCCAAAATCCACAGGCAGTAGTTTCAGCAGCAGAATCAGGAGGGTAGGTAGTATAATATGAGTAGGTATAAATTTACTGGAACAAAAATTGATAAGAACAGTCGTAATAGAGTGCTAAAAACTACACTTTATCCAGAAATAAGAATTGATGATTCTGATGTATTTGTGTATCCACTTGATGGGGATAGATTAGAAAATTTAGCACATAGATTTTATGGAGATTCTTCAAAGTGGTGGATTATAGCAAGAGGAAATAATATTCGTGATGGTTCTTTTGGATTAGAACCAGATAAAAAATTAAGAATCCCCATGAACTTACCATTGATATTAAGTGATTTGAGGGCATTAAATGAGGATCAATAAAGGTTATGATAAGTCTCTCACCTATAAATAAAAAAATAAGACAAACATTATCAGACAAGGCAGATTCAGTAGCTAGAGAATTTGGTGGTGAAGATCCACTAAAATCTCAAACAGACGGAGTTCGTGAGAAGTTTATTGCCACAAATACTCGTTCTGTTTGGGTTAGGATGTTTTCTCCCGTAGATAGTACAATAAGAAATGTAGATACTGGTGAAAAAGATGAAAATGATAATGCAATATTCAAGCCAATACCAGGTGATAAGTCTGGAATGAAATATTCTACTATAATGGGCGGGGAAACACAAGGTTTTGATGGAAGTAATCAAAATGATAATCCATTAATGGGATATGAAGAATTGTATACTCAAAGGGGTGGTAATACTGAAGGAATACTTGAACCACGAGAAAGTGGATTTAAACGACCAATGGCAGGTATAAAAAATATAGAAGTTTCTTATAAAGGTGGATTATCTGCGGTAAGAGAAGCAACAATAAATTGGACTTGTTGGAGCTTTGAAGATTTACAAAGATTGACACCACATTTTTTGGCACATGGTAAGGGAATTTTATTAGAGTGGGGTTGGAGTACTCCTGAATCATTAGATACATTGATATTTACACACGAAGATATGGTAGATGGCACTGCATATAATTCTATACAATCCAGAATAATTGAATTGGGTGGTATGTATGATGGAATGGCAGGAATTATTTCTAATTGGGATTGGAGTGTCAGAGATGATGGTGGATTAGATTGTAGTACTAAGATTGTATCTCGTGGTGTAAATATGCTAACAGTATCTATTGATGAGCCTGGTAAACCAACTGGAGCTACAGATTCAGGAGAAGATGGTACAGACGAGGTTAGTCCGAGTTTACAAGAATTTGTGTTATCACTTAAAGAACAATTAATGGCTGAAGCTGTAGAGGGTGAAGGTTGGTTTGATTTTAAAGGGGAAAAAACTTTATTACCACATAATAATACTAATCTTAGTTGGCAAACAGATGAAAGTCAAATGCCTGGAACAATGTTGGCCAAAACAGATGGATTATTTTCAGGAGATGAAAAGGGACCGTATGTAACTTGGGGATTTTTAGAAGATAATATATTAAATAGATATGTCGGTAGATATGAAAATAATTCTGGAAGATCAACAGCTTCAGTAAGGAGTTTGGAACCAGTTATGGCACAAGATGAATCTGGAGAATTTTTAGATAATGATGGAAATAACACTACAAAAATTCATGAAGCAAAATTTCAATCAACTATAATTCGTAATCATAATCATTTATATACACCTAACATGGGTAGGTGGATTATACCAGGACAATTTCCAGGACAATATGTTCAAGGTGAAAAGGCAGATGTAGCAGAAAGTAGTTGGATTGGATGGGCAGCATCTTGGTTACAACTTGACCATGTTGCAAATTTTGTTATCGATGCGGTGGTTCATACTAATTGGGATGAAGAACTTGTTATGCAAACTGCTAGATGGTGTTCAGCACATCAATATTATAAGAGATTCGCAGTAAATCAGAATAATTGGAATGACGGTGGATATTTGAGAAATTTGTTAATCAGTTATGAGTTGATAGAAGATGCATTTACTGAAGCAAAAACATTGACGGATGGTATAAATGCATTATTAAGTTCAATCAATTCAGATGTAGATGGGTTTTGGAATTTTCAGATAGTTGATGATCCATATGTTAGTGGTAATATAAAGGTAGTTGATATCAATAGAACTGCATTTACGGTAGAAGATTTATTAGATGATTATGAGAAAAATGGTAATCCAGATAGTAAACTTTATGTTTTTAATTCTTGGGGTGAGAAGAGTATAATAAAAAGTCAAAATTTAGCAGCAAAACTCCCAGGTTCAATGGCGGTAACTGCTATGTATGCTGGTACTTCAACACCAGGTGGTACAGGAAATATGGGGGAAGGCCCTGGTACTCAAGTTGGATCACTTAATAATCAAGCGAAGGACGAGTCTCAACAAGATATTAAAATGGCTTGGGAAAATCCAGAAGATATTGGACAACCAGGAGGAGAATATTTGTCTGATTATGGAAGTAAATTTCCATTTGGAACAATTGGTGATGACGAACAGCATTATGAAAGTGATAATTCTCCTACAACAAATATACCTTCTGGTGAAAATTTTGGTCCTAAAAAGGGAACACCATTTTCAAAACTCAATCTTATGGATCTTATTTATTATATGTTTGAGAAATTGGGTTGGGGTTCAGAGACAGAAGAAGAAGATACTGTTAATGAAGATACTAAAGAAAAGGAAGAAAAACAAAGAGCTCAGAGGTCAAGGTCACCAGAATCTTTAAAACAATTCAAACGGATTACTGGTCATGATGCATCAGCAAAAGGAGATAATTTTAAAGGAATGTTGAGTGGAATGGGTGATCCAGTAACTATTACACAGGAACAATTAAAAGAATTTTCAGATGGAGAGTGGGGATCATCTAAATATGGTAGTGGTATTAGTTTATATGACGAAGAAGGTGTGATGCAATCATTACCACAGTTTCATGTACTTTTTAAAGATACTATGGTTCAAATTCTACAGGGGAATATATTAGATGTACCACAAGAGGATAGAAATAAAGTTGAACCACTTTGCCCTATTGACCTTGATATAACATTAGATGGGGTTGGTGGAATTCTTCCAGGAAATGTATTTCATATAGATTATATACCAGAAGATTATCGTAAGTATTGTGTTTTTCAGGCAATGTCTATTGACCACTCGGTTGGTGCATCTGCATGGGATATAACTATAACAGGACAATTAAGGATAGCGTCAAATAAAATTACAAAAGAAAAACTTGCTGATATAAAAGATTCGGAAAAAAGATTACAAGATTCTAATAAACAGAAAAAAGATGAGACATCGGATACTAATCCGAATGATAATTCAAATAATCCAGATCCTACAAGCCCATCTGGTAATAGTTCTCCTGATAATAATCCGAACAATAATACAACTCAACCAGGTGGTACAAATCCTGATAATAGTCCAGACACCCAACCACCTATATCTTCTTTATCAGATGAAGATCAAGAAACTCTATATCCTGATATGTCAGATGATGATGGTGATGGAACTTTAACAAATGAACAAGGTCAAACTCCCGAAGAAGTGGCTGAAGAAGAAAGTCAACAGTATAATACTGCACCACCACCAAGTAATACACCAACAGTAACACCACAACAACTTTCAACTTTTGAGGGTAAAGATTGGCAAAATTTGGCTATTTATAAATATAAACCAGAATGGAGACCATCAAGACCACCATTTAACAATCAAGATTTTCCTGCAGATAATAGGAGTTTAGTTAGTGAGGGACAAGATAAAGTAATGTATAATGTACGGAAACAATATTGGGATAATAATATAGAAAGTTTACAGCCTAATGGAAGGTCAAAGTATGTTGGATTTTCAAATAATCGTTTGATAACAAGAAGTGGGTAGAGATATTAAATGGCAATAAAAAAGAAAAAAAGAAAAAAAGGAAAAAAATCAAAGTTTAATGTACAGGGGATGCTTCCATTTGCCAGTAAGTCATTAAGGCAGGATATATTAAAAAGTAGACTTGATAGGGCAATTGAACTTAGAACTTCCGATAAACTAACGGAAAGAGTAGTAGATAATGCTGGTGTAGTTGAAAAGTTTGGTGATTTTTTATATCCAGATGGTGGTAAAGTTCCAGTAGGAACACCATATCATATACATTATTCAAGAGTAGAGAAAACTGAAATTTATATGTCTGGTGAAGAATTTGATAATACTTCTATGGTATTGAAAAGAGTTAGAGGAAATACAAGATTTGGTACATATAGAAATTTGAAAAATTTTAAAGGTACTGAAAAATATTTAGTTGAACATAAATTTGAAATTACGAACAAGGACAAACAGGTGGGATTGTCCAGAAGATATTTTGCACGAAAGAAGGGATATGATAGTCCTATTATAGAAATATCTAAAAAAGATTTTAAACTTAAAACTCCATTATATGATAAGGAAATGATTAAATGGAGCTTGAATCCAAATAGAAAGATGAGAGTAAAAGATAATATTAAGGCAATAGATAATATTGTAGAAAAAGGGTTTGATGGTATAGAGTTTGCATTAAATCCAAATGAAGGTTTTTTAGGTACAAAAGATTTTTCTTATTTATCAAAATTAGCAAAACTTAAAAGAATATCCAGTCCTAAACTTCCTGTATTTGGTAAAAAGAAAAAGAAAAGAAAAAAGGGAAAAAAGAAAAGAAAAAGTTTAGGTAGAACTGGATATTAATTGACATTTTGAGAATTTAATTTAATATATATAAATAAAGGTTATAGATAATATGAAAATAGATGTATTAG
>CEUI01064482.1_pt1 | contig 13106 bp, 18 predicted proteins | sample 531411 | NCBI WGS metagenome assembly CEUI01 (sample SAMEA2622841, study PRJEB7988) | marine metagenome | isolation source: saline water (ENVO:00002010), including
GGGTTTCTCGGTTTTCCTGGGTATTAAGTTAAAATGGAGAATGCATGGCACAAAATATAATTGAAATAACACATAAAGTAACTGGTTATGTTAGAAAACTAGGTGAAGCTGAATTTGAATCTATGATGGACAAAGGTGATTATTTAGTTAAGGATATAAGATCCGGTGTTCCTAAAGGTGATAAACCAACAGAGGATTGGTCAGTTTCTGAAATAAGATCCTGGTTAGATAAAAATAAAGTTGAATACACTGGAACTCATAATACAAAAGCAAAACTTTTAGCTTTAATATAAATGCCTAGATACGGATCTAAAAGCAAGGCCAATTTAAAGTCTTGTCATGAGGATCTTCAAAAGATTTTTAATGAAGTAATTAAATGGGTAGATTGTTCTATCCTTGAAGGCCACCGTGATGGAAATAGACAAAATAAACTTTTTTATGAAGGTAAAACTAAAGTTAAATATCCTGATGGCCGTCATAATAAACTTCCTTCCTTGGCAGTTGATGTTACTCCTTACCCAGTTGATTGGAATGATAGAGAAAGGCAAACATTATTTGCTGGATTCGTTTTAGGAATAGCTCGTGGCATGGGTATAGATCTTAGATGGGGAGGTGACTGGGATCAAGATTTCCAGGTTTCCGACAATAGATTTGATGATTTTCCACACTTTGAATTGAGAATTAAAAATGAAACAAAATGATTATAGAGATGCAGTGATGACGCATCTTATGTATATAAAAGAAAAAGTTGATGCTAATTATAACCATTTAGAAAAGTTAAATGGAAGGGTAGCTAAAAACGAAAGGATCATATCCAGGATCATAGGAATAGGATCTTGTTTGGCATTTGTTCTTAGTATATTAGTTACTTATATAGGTTTAAAATGAATCCGATTGATTTATTAACCGAATTCGGCGTTCCAATTTCTATGTGTGTGGCCCTGGGTTATTTTATCTGGCGTCAACAACGTTGGATTCAAGATGACCTTCGTAAGGATCTTGAAAAACAGGCTGAGCGTTTGGAAAATATTTGCATTTCTTTAATTAACGCCCAAAAAAAGCTTCAAACAGATTTTGGAAAAGAATTAACAAGATTACAAGGTAGTTATCATTCACTAACTACTATCATACAGAAATTGAGCGGTAATGGGTTATCTAAGAAAAAAAGAAAATGAAACAAAATTAAATGACAAATTAACAATTTTGATATTATTATGGATTTTAGATAAACTAATTATGGTATTAATGTTATATATTATAAAATAATAGGAGATAAAAAATGGCGGATTCAATAGCAAATCAGTTCACAGGGTTACCAATAGAAAATCTAATAGCAGCACCATTATTGGCTGCAGCAGAAGGACAAAAATCTTTGGCCCAAACAACAGCAAGTTTTATAACAGATGTTGGTATGGATAAAGATGGTAAAACAAAATCAGTAACATTTAATTATGAAGATGGAACTGAACATGTTGCCTTAGATGTCCCCTTACTTTCTATTATAAATATACCAAGTTTATGTGTTGATGAAATTGATATTAATTTCGATATGGAAGTTTCTACTCAAACTGCAAGTAAATCTTCAACAGATTCAAGTGCAACAGCAAGTGCTTCAGTTGGTTGGGGTTGTTGGAAAGCCAGTTTTGAAGGTAAGGTTTCACATCATTCAGAAAATAGTAGAAAATCTGATTCATCTGCCAAATATACAATCGCAGTTAAAGGAAAACAAGAAAAGCCTGAGGGCCTAATGAAAGTTTTAGACATGTTGAATAATTCAATAGGTAAAGGATCTTCATCGGCTCCGACAGATGGAAAATAATTATAAAAAAGGATCTTTTCTTGATCATTTAACTAAGGGTTTATATGATGCTGTTGTTCAGGCTCAATCGTTAGCCGAAAACCAACACATCGAAGCATTAGAAAAGTTTTTTGATAAAGAAGGAAAGCCAATATGCTTAGACGTTAAGATCCCTAATTCAGAGGGTATCGAAAATAATGTTAAGATCCCCTTGGCAACTTTAGCTCCACAAAGTTCTATAAAAATTAAAGAACTTACAATGGAATTAAAGGTCAAGTTAGGATCTTTTGGTAAAAGAAAGTCTAGGTTAGGCGGTGGCATATTTTGTAAAGAAGATGCAGGGGCCATTAGTGCCGATTTAGGAGCATCAATATTACCTAAAAGAAATCAATATGCTAGTTTAAAAATAACGTTTGAAGGAACAGATCCTCCAGAGGGCCTAGTTCGTTTAAACAATAACTTAATAAAACAAATACCTTAAGGAGGGTTTAACAAATGGAATTTTTTATGAATAATTTAACAACAATAATAGGCGGAGGATCTGCCGGGATCATTTTATGGGTTTTAAAAAAAATACCTAATGAAGATATATATAATTGGGTTGAAACAGGATCTAGAGCAATAGGAGTTGCAATGACTTTAGGATTATCTAAATGGAGATTTAGTTCTAAATATTGGAATGCTACTATCGAACCATGGTTTGTGGATCTTATAGAGAACACATGTGGAGCTTTTGTTTCTGGAATCATAAAAGGATTGAAATCAGATGAATAATATTGATTAAATTACAGAAAATTATTGAATCTATAGAAAAACTTTTTGAAAATAGAATTTCATTAGGTGATAGTAGTAATGTCGATAAAAACCTAAAACCTTTAAAGGTAGGTGAAGACACATCTCCTATAGAAATCTCAGAGGATAGTGTTAGAATAAGTGGAAACTTAGAAGCAAATTCAATAACTATCCAGGGAGCTCCTGTGGCCACATTACTAAATGATCTGGTTGAAGTAACTTATTCAGGTGGAGATTTAAGTATTGCAGGTTTTGATAAGTTGGTATCAGATGCAAATTTTGAATTAGATGTAAGTGGTGATATTGATCTTAATGCTGATGGCAGTGATGTAAATTTTAAAGATGGCACAACTCAACTAGCTAGTGTTAGTGGTGGTGCGGCCAGTGAATTAAAATTATATAATCAATCAGATGTCGGTGATTATTTTTCTATAGCAACTATAGGTAATGGAACAACAACTATTAAGACCGTTGATAATTCAGGGGCTAATGGTGATATAAGATTTAATCCTGACGGTTGGGTTACATTTCAAAAAGGTTGCGGGTTTGATCAAACGGCCATATCTGGTGCCACTACAACCGTATGCGATTTTAAAGAAGGTAATAAAGTTTTATTGTCAATAGGGGCAAATATTACCGATTTAAATATTAATTTTCCACATACATCTGGTAACTTTATATTATTGGTCAAACAAGATGCAACAGGTAGTCGACTTATAACAAATTATAATGCAAAAGACTACGAAGGAAATGCTGCTGCAGGTGGATCAACATTGAAATTTGCTGGTGGATCTAATCCTACACTAACAACGACTGCCAATAAAGTAGATATAATTTCTATTTATTGGGACGATGAAAATGAGGTTGGGTATGCTACAATTACTAAGAATTTTTAATGCGAAAGCCTATAAATAGAACAACCGTTCAAACATCTAATGATACTTATAGGATCTATCCTAGAAGTGCTCCATTATTTTACAAAAAATCAGATGGTAGTTATAATGATATAGATTTAACCTTTAAAGATAATAAATCTACTATTGGAGAAATATCTTTAATGGACAAGGGAGTTGTGAGTGTCGGTAAAAGAAAAGGAAATAATCCACATAAAGTCGTAGGAATTAGGCCGGATCATAATCAGGAAACTGGGGATCAACAATTAGAGTTTAGTTTAATAAACGTAGAATTAGATAACGAACCACAAGAATTCAATGTGGATACAGATCTGGAAATATTGTTAAAACCAGGTAGTGTTATGCAATTAGTTAAAATGAATAGATCCTTTAATAGCTTTAAAATAGAATTTGATATTTATTCAAAAAACCTGGAATTATTAAACGGAAAATACAAAGGTAAAAATACATTATGTGATTATGGATTTAATTTAAATAATTTAGGACAAGATAAAGGAAGCAACATAATCAAAAATTATTTTGACTATGAGGATCTTAATAAAAATATTCCTTATATGGATTGTATTGTAGGCCAAATAAATGATGATTATATATCGACTGGTGAATATTCTATAGAAGATGAATTTGGTGATAGTGATTTATCTAAATATGTGTTAGAAAAAATGTATATGAATGGAAGTAGTGCTTATTTGAAAGATTGTTTAGTTCTATATTGTAAATCATATAATATAGAAGATATAGAATCTATATTTGTTTCCAATATGTGCAATAAATTTGAATTAAAAACAATATGGGAAGACAATAAAAATGGCCAATATTTTACAAAAAATGATAAAAAAGTAGCTTCTTATTATACCATGGAAAATCAATTTTTTATGTTTATAAATACTAAAGAAATTGATCAAGATATTAAAGATTTATTTAAAAGAAAGACTTTTGAAAGCACTTCATTTTTGGATATATCATTAGATGAATTTGTTTCTTATGTAAATGATACCTTCAATAAGGATCTAAAAATAGAAGTTGATTCAAATTATTACGAACCTATAAAAGGTAGTTTTAAATTCAAAATGAGTAAAGAGAGTCTTAGGATAAAACCTCCGATTGCTTTTGATGAAATTGGAAATCCTCTACCATATACATTGCACCATACTTTAAAAGATAATGAAGATGGATCTTACAGATACACAAAGGTTATTTTAACTGAGGGGGCCTTGAATCATAATAATGCTAAATTTATAGATGTTAATTTATCGCCTAGTACAGATGATGTAAGTAATCAACATTATAAATTTCCTACCGCTGGTAGTAATAGTTTAGTTAAAAAAACTAGTTCTAATTTTACAACACTGAGAAATGCTACGTCCTCGAATAGTAACAGAGGTTGGCTATGGACTGGATTTACCCCTGTTCCTAATGCCTCAGTGTGGGTTGGTGATGTTAATGTTAAAAGCACTACAACGACTAATGGAAATGTGATCACAACCAGGCAATATAATTATTATCATTCTCACTGGAATTTTGACACATCTTCTATATCAGCAGATGTTACTAGTGCTAATTTTAGAATGATGGCCTTTTATAATGATGATTCTGGTGATGGTAGTCAAAAAGTTATATTATTAAAAGGCACCTGGGACGGAGAGCAAAATGGATTGATAGGTATAGGATCTGCTGATACTGACTGGAATGATTTTACCGGTCATACAAGTGGTTGGGATTCAGATGATGTTACAGAATTCTCATCTGAGTTTGCTGTAGATGGCACGACTGGTTCATCTGGGACTGAAGAGAAAATACCTATAAATGCAACAGGTATAACTGAAATAGAAGATGAAGATGATTTTAAATTAACAATAATAGATAAAGAACAATATTATGATAATTCTTTAGATACATCTTATGGTACGTCCGATAGCGAAAGTAGGTTATTATATTTTTATGCCCATACCCATACAACAGAAAGCAATAGGCCTTACTTAGAAGTTACAGTTCCGGTGGCAACACCCTCTGAAGATTCTTTATTTTTTGGTTGTAACTTTTAATTTTAAAAATAGGTTTAATGAACTATATTAAGAAATGAAAAAAGGTGAAAATTTATGAGTTTAGAAGGTAAAAAAGTTAAAGAATCTTATAAGGATCTTATTCATGCGAATAATAATAATGATGGGATTGGAACTACTCAAAAACAATTACACACAGGGAAAGGTGATGCCTTACCACTTAAGGTAGGAACAAGAGGTGTATCAGTTGCACCAGGTGTTAATACAAATTCTACATTCCAGGTAAGCAATGCTGCTGGGACTAATTTATTGACGGTTGATTCAACAAATAAACTAGTAAAGGCTGGGACAAGCCAACATATTGTAAATCAGCAATATAAAGAGTTTGGATTATGGGATTTTAGCCCCAATGCTGTGGGCAAACATCACCCTATGATTGCTATAAATTCTTTAGATCCTCAAAGTGCGGCCACATTTACCGCTCATGCAGATTTTGGAGGAGGAGGAACAGATCCTGTAACTTCATTAGATATAGATTCCGATGCTGATTTTAGAGGTATAGCGATGGCCTGTATGTGGTATGTTCCTACTAAAATTACAATAACAGAAGCTCGGATCTTAGCCACTGCTGATGATACGATGAATTTAAATTTTCATATATATAGTTATGATTTAGATACCTCTAGTAATCATGGGGATCTATCCAATGGAACATTAATTGCTCATGCAGGATCTTCATTGGCCATGACAAATGCAGTTTTAAAAACGACAACACTAACAATAGATTCGGCCATTATATCATCAGGGAAAGTTATTATGGTATTTGCTGAAAATGAAACCGATGCAGATGATTTTACTTGTCGTTGTATTGTAAATTATTATTTAACGTAAAGGAGAAGAATTTATGTCAATAACACAGGGAGCGGTAGCCGCTTGGGAATTAATAAATGCCACAAAGAAATATGGAACACGGTCTACAGATCCACAATTAACAGATCCCAAAACAGAAATATTAATGGAGGTAGATGCAACTGATGCCCAGGAAGTATTCGAAGTATCTACTTCAAAAGTTGTTGCAATGCAAGGAAGACTTGAGGCCTTACATTCACTATCGATTCATAATGTAGGTGATACAGTTTTAGCCGTCAATATACTTTTAAACCCTTGGACTGATGATACAACAGATAGTGGGAATGCTTGGATTCATTTTTTAATGAAGTGTAATGAATCTTATGATATTCCTACTAAGTTAATAGATGTGGCAAGTGCAAATGCTATGGACGGAACGGTAGTTTCTACATTCCAAGATCCTGCTGCGGTGGCCTACGTGGCAACGGCAAATTTATTAAATGATGCTGGTGGTATAAATACTACTGATACGGCTGTTACAGTTGATGCAGGTGAATGGATAAGACTTGGAGATTTTTTAAGACTTGAGGACGAAATAGTTGAAGTAACGGCCGTTAGTGGAAATGATCTAACAATTAGAAGAGCTCGTCATGGATCTTCTGCCGCATCCCATGCAGATAATGTTGCTGTTAGATTCCCTTATCACAACGGATATTTAGAATTTGATAATGCCGCTAAAATAATGACAGACTCTTTGGGCCGTTATAAAAGTTCAAATTTCTTCGGCTTAGGACGAAGCACTACTAGAAATGCAAGTGGTATATTACCAGGATCTGTAACTCTTGTTTTTTATGGTAAACCATATCAGGATCTTGGGTTAAAGAATATAAACTCAAATACAAATTCAGCATTAGTTATAGGCAGGACATATTCATTCGGTGTAAATGCCCATGCAGCTGGTATTCAAAATATGGAATTTACCGTTGAATCCCAAAAATTTGGTGGGCCTACTGGAATTATTGCTAAAATGCAAGAAGCCTTAGATGAACAATATTACACAGCGGGTAATTTATTTGAAAAGAGAGTTAGTGTAGGATTAATAAACGGAGATATTAGATTCACATACCATAGTAGAAAATCTGACGCAACAATAGCCCTGGCCGCAGGAACAACAGGTGATGATAATACTTATAAAATATTTGCCGCACAAAATGGAAGGATACATATATTAGCTAGTTGTAAAACAGCCGTTGCTGCAGAAATCCCCGTAACAAATATGAGGGATAAAAATTATTTATTACAAGCAAAAAAAGGAGTTTTGGCTTGGGACGACGGACATGGCAATATAAGAGGAGCAGCCACTGGTCAAATTAATTATGAGACTGGAAGTTGGGATATAACAGGCCCTAAAAATGCCTCATTCCAGTATTTAGCTTCTCATTCATGTGGCATGGCCGGTGTTCCAAATGCTGCTAAAGGTAATACTATTAAAAAAATAATGGTTAGATCCTTAAATACCGTTATAAATGGTAAAGTATTATTAAAAGCTGAGAGATAAAAAAAGGAGAATTTAACAATGGCCACAACATCGACAATAGTTTACTGTGATGATAATGACTTAATAGACATCTATCCAGGTTTATCGGGCTTCGACTTAAAAAAGCGTATATATAATTGGCAGGGAACTGGAACAACAAGTAAATATTTTGCTAAAAATTCAGGTAAAGTAATTCAATTATATGCCGATGGAGATGATCTAGGATCTGCTGAATCAGCTCATGATGATGTTAGTTCTAATGGTAAATGGTTTTATGATGGAACTAATGATCAAGTCTATTATTTTAATTCTGCTGCAAGTCCAGATAATCAGATCATGGAATCCGGAAAAGACTGGGAAACTGTTAAATCAGATACCAGGAAAAAGGCTTCTCGAATGGTTGAAAGTTTACTTGATAGCAGAATGTCACGTGAAATTATGAAGGATAGAGAGGGTAATTATCCGGAGTTTATAGTTAGGGCCACAGGTTTAAAAGCAATTACTTTATTAATAAAGGCTCATGATCCTGAAAATCCTGTTGTTGAATCCTTTGAAGAAGAATTTAATGAAATTATTGAAGGTTATAGATCTGGTAATATTACTTTACCTAACTCAATTACCCAGGAAAGCTCGCGTGGAGTTATAAGAACTGTTCTAAATGATAATGCAACGGATCTATTTCCTGTTGAATTAAAAGGTAATTATAATGGATCTGGATACGAACTATTAAAAGTTAAAATTGAATCTGGTGATAATGGAATAATTGGAACAGCAAAGATGACTGTTTATGCTAAAGATTCAGATCAACTTAAAATTGATAAAGTCATAGATGCTGAAACTATAACTGGGGATTTCCAAAGTTTAGGTGTTTCAGGTTTATATATAAGATGGTCAGGTGATGATGTTGCTTCTGCCGTATGTACTGCCAATGATGAATATGAAATCGAACTACATGGATCAGGCATGGAATCAACCATCAGTCAACAAGGATCTATTAGAATGTCTAGGAGATATGGATAATGGCTTTAGTCAAAGGTAACACTTATGACAGTATATATTTTGATTTTGTATTAGATGGTGTAAGGGATATTTTAATATCGGAATATGAATCAATAAAAAGTTATATAGCTCCTCAAATGTCCCATCATGATAATTTCCAAATAAGATTATGGGGGCCTGAAGCTTCAACTGAAAATTGGTGGACAGATACCTGGCAAAAAGAGTATACTGTTGAAATTTTTATTTATTTTATTGAAAAAAATCCTACAGAAGATTTTTATAAACAAATGTATGCGGATGTTGAAAGGATCTACCAATTATTGTTTAATAATAAAACTTATACAAAAACAGTTACGACAATGGCAGACGGAGCATTGGAAAGAAGTTCAACTTTTACATGGACCAACGGAGAAGTTGATGATATGGAAATTAATAATATGACTGAAGAAGATGAAGAAATTGATGGCCTACATGTTTCAACTTTAAATTTTACATGCTTAGTGGAACGCGAAGGATAAATTAAATGTTTCTTTTATATGTTTAGTGAAATATATTATGATTATAAAATAGGATAGATTTTTATGAAAAACGAAAATAAAAAAGAAGTTAAGAAAACTAAAAAATTTAAAGCAAGCAATCCTAAACAATTTTCTAATTGGTATGGAAAAGACGTTCCTGAATATGAAAATCTATGTAAAGGTAAGTCAGTTGAATTAAATCTTGAAGATCCTACTGTTAAAGATTGGTTGCATAATAAAATTATTATGGAGGATAATTAATAAATGGCAACAGGAAGAACATACGCGGGTAAAGAATTTGGAGCAATTGTTGGTATACAAGATCTATCAGCATCCGCTATAGGAACAGCTCCTTCAACATCTCAATTTGTTTCTGGAACTAAAGTTCAAATGAGAGTTTCTCAAGTAAATGATATTGCTTGGGATGCTGGTTATCAAAGAGCTGAAATAGAAAGATCCGGGTTGAGAGCTTTTAGAAACACAGATATTATAAACCATTATGGATCAGGTGTTTGGACTTGGGATTTTGATTGGGTTGTTGATAACGAAGTTGGCCTACAAAATTTATTAAATTTAATTTACCCTAGTACGGCTACTACAGCAGCATCTACAGATGGTATTGTTGTTACTGCAAATCCAACCGTAGATGATATGAAAAATGGAAATGCGGCAGGTGTTGATTCTGTGGCCGGAATAATTATAACAAATCCTGAAACTGATGAAGATAGATTTATGCACTCAGCCGTTTTACAGACGCTCACCCTCAGTATGGATGCGACCAGTAATGGCGGAAGGTTGAATGCGAGCGGGCAGTTTATGAGTGGATATAAACCAACTATTGGGGCTAATACTTTTGCGGCAGATACTTCTGCGGCTGATTTTGCTAAAGGTTTATTTGATTGTACAGTCCACACAGTAGGTGGTAGTGATGTTGCGGTTAAATCATTTTCAGTTACTTTAAACAACCCAGCATCGAGAGTAGGTTATCAAGGTGCAGCCGGTGAAGCTGATGGTTATGTTAGAGGATCTAGATTTGATATTCAAGGATCTATAAGTGTTAAAGCTGATACAACAACTATGGATTTTTTAACTAGTGGTTGGCAAGATAATACAACTAAAGCTTTAGTATTAGAGGCCGGAACTTCAAGTCAAATAAGTTTTAATTTACCCGCAATAAATATGAGCGGGCATAATCTTGATATGGCAGATGAAGGGGTATTTGTTGAACTACCTTTCGTTGCTACATCAGGAACAGGATCTGGAAATTTGATCACAATTAAGGCAACATAATATATGTTTGAACATAAATTGAAATCAGGCCGTAAGGTTTTGATTAAAGAAATGTCTTTGGACGAAATTGATAATTGTAAGGATATTCTATCGATAGTTTTTAAAGGTAATAGTGCACATACCGTAAATGGAGTTAACAAACAGAAGACTGCTTGGTTAAGATCCGGCATCGGTGGTGGAGATTTTAAAAACTGGGATCAAAAATCTGTAAATATACCTGATAAAGCTATAAAGGAATTAACAGATGAAGAAAAAGATGAACTTGTAAATCTCATTCAGGAGTGTCAAAGCCTGGGGGAGTAAAGATCCTTCATTTACAATTTAATGTTTTAATTCAGGGGGTTTGTAATGGTTGCGATTTCCATAAATTCCCATATAAAACCCAAAGCATTATAAGAAATAAAAATGGAAACTTTGATTCAATAACTTTCGAGTCAATGGAGGACATCTGGGAATATATAATGGAATTAAAAAATGAAGCTTCTGAATTATCAAACTCAAATAATATTTTATTAAAAGATGTCTTTTACCAGATCCCCTTTTTTTCCTGTAATAATATTTATATAGACGACGGTTTTCAAAAAGATATTTCAAAATATTTGTATTGTCAAGATACAAAAACTCCACCCTATCCAGGATCTTATGGATCTACTCCTGCAATATGGAAAGAAAAACACTTTGCAATTAAACAGGCTATGAGTATACTAAACCAAGAAGTGATGAAACAAGCTAAGAAAAAACAAAAGGAAAAACATGGCATCAGATAGTGTACAAAATATAGTATTACAATTAAAGGCTAGGGGTGTTAGGTTAACAAGTTCCCAATTAAAACAATTAAATGGTCAGATGGCCACCAGTAAAATGGCAACTGCAGCGATGGGAGCAGCCATTGCTGCAGCGACCGTTGCAATTGCGGCCTTAGCCAAAACGGTCGCCCATGCCGTTAAAGTCGGTAAAGAGTTTGAACAATCTATGGCAAACTTAAAATCTGTTTCAGGTGCCACTAATATGGAAATGCTTAAAATGGAAGCAACGGCCAGGAAATTAGGAGCATCAACAAAGTTTACTGCAACAGAGGTCGGTGGATTGCAAACAGAATTTGCTAAATTAGGTTTCACCACTTTAGAGATTCAACAGGTAACGAAGGCCACCTTGGATCTTGCAGCTGCCACAAACTCTGATCTATCACAAGCAGCTTCTGTTGCGGGTGAAACTATCAGAGGTTTTGGTTTATCGGCTGATCAAACATCAAGACTAACTGATGTAATGGCCAAATCGTTTAGTTCTACGGCCCTAGATATGAGTAAATTTACAAATTCGATGTCTTATGTGGCTCCGGTAGCAAAGTTAGCAGGATTTAGTATTGAAGGAACAACAGCAATGTTGGGACAATTGGCTAATGCTGGTATAAATGGATCTATGGCTGGAACAGCATTAAGAAAAATATTCTTAGAATTGTCTAATGAGAATTCTAAATTGTCAGAACGGTTAGGAGGATCTGTTAATTCAATAGATGAGTTAGTTCCTGCCTTACAACAATTACAGGAAGAAGGACTTACTACAGCTGAGATAAAGGATCTTGTTGGATTAAGGGCAACTTCTGCTTTTAGTATATTATTAGATGGGGCCACGGATCTTGAAACATTGGCGGAAGCATTCGAAAATGCAGGTGGATCAGCTGAACGTATGGCCAACATTCAATTAGATACCTTAGATGGTAAATTAACAATTTTAAATTCGGCCTGGGAAGGTTTTGGTATAGCTATATTTGACTATTTTGAACAACCATTAAAAGATGCCACTGATGGATTAACCTCATTTGTGCAATCTATGACTGCTGCTATAGAAATTCCTATGAGTGAGAATCTAGAAAAACAAAGATTTGAAATGATGGGTTTATTTAATATAGCTAAAGATATGTCACTTACAGAAAAACAACGTAAAGATGCGATGGAAACGTTGAATACTGAATACAAACAATATATACCAAACTTACTTGATGAGAAAACATCTTTAGATGATATTAAAAAAGCTCAAGATTCTGCGAACGAATCTTTAATGAATGGTATAATAATAAGGGCACAAGAAGAAAAATTATTAAGTATTACTGAGAAATATGAAGATACTATATTATCAAGATCCAACGCTTTACTTGAATATGCGGCCGCGGAAGTTGAAGCAGAAGAGGCCCTGAAGAAATTAGAAAAATCATCTGGTCAGGCCTTTAAAACTATGGGCGATTATCAAATTTGGTTTACTGAGCAATCTATTGAAAGAGCAAAAAATGATGATGCTCAATTCCCTAATATATATGATCATTTCAGTAGAGAAGAAATAATGGTAAATAAATTGATTACCAGTTATATGAGTAAGGGAATAGCTTTAGGTAAATCTAACGAAGAATAT
>CEUI01008991.1_pt1 | contig 13097 bp, 5 predicted proteins | sample 531411 | NCBI WGS metagenome assembly CEUI01 (sample SAMEA2622841, study PRJEB7988) | marine metagenome | isolation source: saline water (ENVO:00002010), including
CATTTGTTAGAAGTATTAAAATAACAGATGGTGGAACTGGATATAGTGAATCTGCTCCACCAAATGTAACTATTGTTAATCCTAAAGGACCAGAAGCAATTAAAGCAGAATTATCTGCTAATGTAAGTGCTGCAGGAACTATTACATCAGTTGATGTAGTTGCGAGTGGTAGAAATTTCCTTCCAAATCAAGATATAAGTGTTTCTTTCTCTGGTGAGGGTGGAGCAACTGCTATTGCAGAAATGGATCCAATATATTTTACTGTTTCAGAGGCAACTGAACCAACTGTTTCTGGATTAACTACAGTTACTTTTAATGAATTTGTTCCTTATTCTGTATCAATGGGTTCTACTTGCGAATTGAAAAGAATTAGTCGTATAATTACCAGTTCACATTCTTTCGAGTATATTGGTGCTGGTAATGACCTAAATACTGCAAACCCCTTCCAAGGTGGAGTACCTAAGCCTGAAAATGAGATTGTTGCTATTAATGGTGGACAAATCCCATTTACAAGTACGGATCAGAAAGGAAACTTTAGGATTGGTGAAGGTTTAGTCATAGACCAAACTACATCTACAATATCTGGAAGAGACTTTAACAGAGCTATTCAAGCACAACTAACACCATTAATATTAGCATTGAGATAATATGGCAATTGCACCAGTAAATAAGTTTTTATCAGTAGCAGTTCCTGTAGCACCAGGAGAGCAGAAGCTGTATGAAGTACCAACAGGAACTTCTTCTCTTTTGTTGTATGCACAAGTATCTAATGTAGGAATAAACACATACCCAACAGTTACTTTAATTCATAGAAGAGAATCAAGAAGTACAGGAATAACACGAGATATAAGAGTTATAAAAGATATAGAAATACCCCCAAATGATGCAGCAATTCTTGTTGATGGTAGATTAGTATTAGAAAAGACAGCAACAACTTTAGATAGATTGTTTATAAGTGGTGTTCAGTCTGGTATAACAACTATTACATATGTTCACTATGATGAACCAAGTGGTATTGCAACCCTAACAACAATGGATCCTCACGGTCTTGCTGTGAATGATCAGGTTACATTATCTGGTATTGCTTTTACATGTCCTAGTGGTTCTGGTATTACGACCACTATTTTCCCTGAACCTCAAGCATCTTATACAATTGATGAGGTTGGTGTTAATACAGAATTTTCATGTATTGTTGGTAGTGGAAAATATAATCATGGTTATAATCCAGCAATTCATCAATTTGTTCGTTCAAAACCGAATTCTATCAGTGTGTTTGGTAGTGCAACAAAACATACTCCATATGGAGCAGTATATGATGGAAATGTAGGTATTGTTACTCTCACATTATCTAATCATGGATTAACAGCACCTACAGGAGTAAGAGCAGGTGCAGGTACTACATTCACTGCAGCAACTGGTGTTTTAGATGTTACTACAACAACTGCACATGGGTTTTCAAATGGTGATTTAATTAAATTAGAAGAAGGTGCTATCACATTTAGTTGTGATATGGATAGTAGAGGAACAAATCATTCTTATCCTAGATCTGGAGATCCAGCAAGTAGAAAATATTTACCAATATCTAATGTAACATCTAATAGTTTTAGAATGAACGTTGGTTCATCTTCCAATACATCTCAACATTATTTTGAGGAAGGTGCTGTTAATGGTATAAAGAAAGCTACTAGTATTATTGGTATCAATACTGAGTCTATGGTGTTTACCTGTAGTATGGATTATAATACTTCAGAACATGCTTATCCTAGAGCAACAGATTATGCTGGACAACCTGGACAATGGTTGGGTGTTGATGCAGTAACTAATGATACTCAATATACTGTTGCTGCTGGATCAGGGGATGAGACAACTACTTATAATCCAGAAACTGGTATTATGAGATTATTCCTTAGTGGTGGTGCTCATGGAATGAAGAATGGGGAATATATTAAAATTACTGATTCATCATTAAAGTTTAGTTGTAATGCTGGACTTACTGCTCATAATTATGTTGGTGGAACAGCAACTAATGCTGTTACTATAGTTCAAGGTAGTGTTCAGAGAAATGTTACTGGTGCAGTATATACACCTTCAACTGGTGTGTTAGTGTTGACTATTGGATCTCATAGTTTTACGACTTCTAATACATTAAGAATTGCTACTAATTCATTAACATTCCAATGTGCTGCTGATAATTATGCAACAAATCATACTTATCCACGTTCATCTGATCCTGCACACAATACACCATTAGGAATTACTGCTGTAACAGGAACTACAGTTACAGTTAATGTTGGTGTTGCAAATGCAGGATCATCATCACAAAAAGATTATCCAAGATCAACTGATCCTATAAGTGGAAGATGGACAAAGATATTTGCAGTAACAGAGAATACTGTTTCAGTACAGGTATTAAATGATATTCCATCTACAAATACAACCCCTCATGTATTTGTGTCTGCGACATCTAGTGGTATTAGAAGAAGAAATGGAACTGCTAATGTTTATGTTGGTGTATCCTCTAGTGGAGGATCAGTAGCACCATTACAAATGGAATTTATTGGTAGTTTCCTAGAGAATAGCACGGCATAGTATGACAAAGTATCTTAGTGGAAGAATTAAGGTAAAACCAGTATCTGGTTTATCGACAGATAGATATAATTATTTGAGTTTAGATCAGGCAGAACCTAATCTTGGTGCTCCTATATCACCTTTACCTACAGTACCTTCTGGAACACAATATCAGATTATTGGTGTAGATGGACATCCTGGTAAGAGGTATTGGATACCAATACAAGGTGGATTAATTCCAGGATCTATTAGTGTTTATGAAGAAGGATCACTTGTAGGTTCTTTAAGTAGTATAACTCAACTTAACTTTCTTGGTAATTCTATAACAGCACAAGGAGTTAATCTTGGTGTTGCTGCAACAATTACAGTTGCTCCTCCAGGTGTTGATGATAGTGTATTATTTAAAGATAATGGAGATTTTGCAACATCTACTGGATTAACATTTGATGACTCTACAGATCGTCTTAGTGTTGGTGGATTCTTACAAGTTGGTACTTCTAGACTTCAGGTTAATTCAGTTGGGGTAGGTATTGGAACTACGGATCCTACACAAGAATTGCATGTTAGAGGTGATATTAGACTAACGGGAACTATTGTTGACGAAAATAATAGTCCAGGAACAACAGGACAGGTATTAGTTAAAACTGCTACTGGTGGAATAGATTGGATTAATCAGGGAAGTGTATCTGCTGGTGCTGGTGGTAATCCAAAAGATCTTCAATATCATAACAATGCTGGAATAATTGATGGTGCTACTGGATTTGTTTATGATTCTTCTAATCAACGTGTTGGTTTGGGTGTTGCTAATCCATCAGTTAGATTTGATGTTTCTGGAGATGTAAAAGTCAATGGAACAGTAGATACTTCTAGATTATATGTGTCTGGTATTTCTACATTTACTAATAATGCTAGATGGACTGATGGTGATAAAGCACAGTTTGGTAATAATAATTCTTTAGAGATATATTCTCAGACTAATAATAGTTACATCAAAGAGGTTGGATCTGGTAATTTATATGTTACTGGAAATGATATTTACTTTGATGGTGTAAGTGGAACTAATTTAGCAAGATTTACAGAAGGTGGTACATCTAGATTATATTTTGCTGGTAGTCAAAAACTCCAGACAATGATTTGGGGTGTTGATGTTGAAGGAACATTAGCTGCTGATAATTTAACTATTGCTGGTGTTGCAACTCTTCCAGTAACTAATTTTACTGGTGATGTTACCGTTAATAATTTCAGAGCAACTGGTATTAGTACTCTTGGTAATGTTAAGATAAGTGCTAATACAATAGCATCATCATCAGGTAATATTCTTTTAGATTCTCTTGGTGGTACAGTACAAACTAATGATATTTTATATGTAAATAATCCACAGAATTCCACTAGTAAGGATAATGGATCTATTTTTACTGAGGGTGGACTTGGTGTTGAGAAGGCAGTTCATATTGGTGAAACATTAACCGTAACAGGACAATCAACTCTTACTGGTATTGTTACTACTGGTACTCATTTCTTTGTTGGTGGAGATTTAAATGTTCTTGGTGATGTATTCTATGATGAAATTCAGGGTAGAAATTTAAAAGTAACTGGTATATCTACTTTTGAAGGTCAAATTACTGTTGCAAATATTATTCAACCTTATGCGGATAATACTTATGATATAGGTAGTTCTGGTCTTAAATGGAATGAGATTTTTGCTACTAGTTTTAGAGGTACTGCTGATACAGCAACTGCATTAGAAAATTCAAGATCATTTAGTATTACTGGTGATGGAACTGCAACTGGTGTTCCTTTTAATGGAACTGCTAATGTTGCACTTAATATGTCTCTTGCAAATTCAGGTGTAACTGCTGCAACTTATGGTTCTACTGTTACTATTCCTGTTATTACCGTTGATGCTAAGGGTCGTGTTACTAATGTAGTTAATACTGGTATTAACTTTGGAACTGCTACTGTGCAACAGGCACAGACTATGCAGGTTCAGACAAGATCTACTAATGCAGATCATTATATGACATTTGTTACTGATGATAATCCTTCATCTGGTACATATGAAGAACTGTATAGTGATGGTGGAATTAGATATAATCCTTCTTCAAATATTCTTAAAGTTATTGATGGAACAATTGAAGCTCAAACTATTATTAGTGGTAGTGTTACTAGACAATCTCAACTTTCAAATGATGGAGCATTAGAGTTATTCAGATCTACTGGTAATCCCTATATTGATTTTAAATCTATTATCAGTGAAGATTATGATTGTCGTATAGAAGAATATGTTAATGGAAATGATGCTGGATTGAGAATTAGTACTGGTGGTAATGGACAGGCAGCTGTAGCGTTAGATATAACTACGGATGGACATCTAATGCCTGGAGCTGATAGTTCATTTAATATAGGATCTAGTAGTGTAAAACATGCAAATATTCATGCAGATACTTTCCACGGTCCACTTAGTGGAAATTCTGATACTGCAACAGCATTAGCAAATACTAGAACCTTTAGTATTACTGGAGATGTTGATGCTCCTGCACAAAACTTTAATGGAACTGCTAATGTAGTATTAAATACTACTCTTGATACTGTAAACAGTAATGTAGGAACATTTGGTAATGCTACTGGAACATCATATTCAAGAATTACAGTTGATGGTAAAGGTAGAATTACAGCAGCATCAGAGGTAGCAATTGATTTCTTAACATCTACTGTTGGAACAGCAAGAGATGCAAATAATATAAGAACTGTTGGAATTTCTACTAATGCTAATCACTTCTTAACTTTTGTACGAGATAATAATAACAGTCAATCTTATGAAGGAGTATTTACTGATAGTGCTATAAAATATAATCCATCTACTGATCTATTACAAAATTCTGGTGAAATTTGGATTAATGTTGGTGCAACAGCTAATAAAGGTGTAAGAGTTGGAGATCAAGGAGATCTTGTTAAAGATGGTGGATATCTTGCATTGAGGTATGATGATGGTTTAAGAATATATGATTCTAATAAGGGTGGTAGTGCAATTACAAGACTTACATCAGATGGACAAATACTTCCAGAAAGTAATAATAGTGGTAAAGTAGGTAATAGTAGTCTTAGATGGAGTGAAGTATGGGCTACTACATTTAATGGTGCATTCCAAGGAACTGCTGCACAAGCAGATCAATTATCAAGTAGTAGAGAGATCGCCATGTCTGGTGATGTCTCTTGGGCAGTAAACTTTAATGGTACTAGTAATGTAACTTCTGCAGGAGTATTAGCATCAAGTGGTATTACTGCAGATACTTATGGTAATACTACTGGAACTCAATACCCAAGAATTACTTTTGATGCTAAAGGAAGAGCTACATCAGCAAGTAATGTAAATATAAACTTTAGTAATGCAACTGTTGCTTCAGCAGATCGATTAACAACTACTAGAACTTTTAGTATAAATGGAACTACTGGAACCAATGATGCTGGTGAAATCCAAGCTTCTGCACAAAACTTTAATGGAACACAAAATGTAGTTCTAGATGGTAATTTAAAATCAATAAGTGGATTTAATCCAGGAAATGGTACTTTTGGAAACTCTACTACTGTTCCAACTTTTAAGGTTAATAGCCAAGGATTAATATATGAGGTTGGTACAACTGGTATTAACTTTAATAACGCAACTGTTGCTCAAGCAGATAGATTAACTAATAATAGAACCTTTAGTATTGGTGGTACAGGAAGTCATGGAACTAGTGCTGGAGTTACATTTAATGGTACTGCTGATGTTCAATTAAATCTTGCATTAGAAAGTACGGGAGTAACAGCAGGATCTTATGGTGATTCTCAAAATGTACCAGAGTTTACTGTTGATGCTACAGGTCGTATTACATTAGCAGGAGAAACACCAATTAATTTTAGTTCAGCAACTGTTAGTCAAGCAAATACTATAAGATCAATAAGAAATCAAGATAATAGTAATTATTTTGTTTCATTCTTTCAACTTAATCCTACAAGTTTTACTTATCAGACTCCTCATACAGATGCAAGTCTTACATATAATCCAAACTCAAATTTACTTATAGTACCGCAAATAAGACCAACAGCTATTCAAGGTACTTCTGGACAAACTGGTAGTGCTGGTAATGTTCCTGTTGCTAATGGATCAGGTGGATGGGCATGGGGAACCGCAAGTGCAGGATCATCAATACAAATATTCTCAACTGAAACTGATACAGGAACTACTTCATATCTAACATTTGTACAAGGTAATACAAGTGGAACAAAAGATCTTCGTCATGATGATAATCTATCATATATCCCTAGTGATAATAGATTAATTGTCGATAAATTAAGACCATCTAGACTTGAGGAACCTGGTGGTAACAGTGGTGGTAGTGGTGAAGTTCCTGTTGCTAATGGATCTGGTAGTTGGTCATGGGGAACTGCTAATGCTGGTGGTGCAAATACAGTATTAGCAGATGAGAATGATAATAACAGTACAAGACCTGTTGCTACATTACAGGGTAATGATAATGCTCAAAATTTAGTTTACTATGATAATCAATTTACATATAATCATTCTAGTAATCTATTAACAGTTCCAAAAGCACGTATTAATGAACTTAGAGATAGTGGTGGTGCTAATGGTGGTAATGGTCAGGTTGCTATGTCTGATGGAACTAACTGGTCATGGCAAACAATTAACTTAACTAATGTTCCTTCAGCTCAAGAAGTACAGACACAATCTACTGCTAGTAGTAGTGATTTTTTCCTTTGTTTTGTTGATAGTAATAATAGTTCTGCAACAGCTGAAACAGTTTATACTGATGGTGGTTTAGCATATAAACCATCAACCAATACTTTAAATGTTAATAGAAGTATATGGCTCAATAATGATAATAATACAGCTGCTGGTATTCGTTTATCAGATGATGGTGATATTGTTGATATGAATGATGGATATTGTTCAATGAGATTTACTCATGGTGTTCAAGTTCATAGTGGTCAAGGTCAACTAGGATCTTCACCAAATACTTGGAGAGTTAGAATGAAATCAGATGGTGATATACATGCTAAAAGTAATATTATTGCATATCATTCTTCTGATATTACATTAAAAGAGAATATTCGTGTAATTGATAATCCTATATCTAAGTTATTAAAAATTAGGGGTGTGAATTTTGATTGGAAGGATGATTATATTGAAGAACGTGGTGGAGAAGATGGATATTTTACAAGAAAGAGTGATGTTGGTGTGATAGCACAGGAAGTAGAGCAAGTTTTACCAGAAGTTGTATCTACAAGAGAGGATGGAGTTAAGGGAGTCAAGTATGAGAGGATAGTTCCTTTACTAATTGAAGCAATGAAAGAACAACAAGCAACCATAGAGGATCTTAAATCAAGACTAGAAAAATTAGAAGGTTGACGGATGGTGGATAGTATGGTATATTCTAAAGATACTATGGTGTAACCAATATGTCCGATATTGACGGTTTTGTAAATCGAACCATTATTGATGTGTGTACTAGATCATTCCTTATTATTTCTGATGAAGGTGATGAAAAGATTGTACGATGTGAGACACCAGAGCAATTTATGGATGTTATGGAGGTTGTTGATAAACTACTTGACCCAGAGAGAATAGTATATGCAGAAATATCAACTAAAGAAAAAGAAAAGAGAAAGAGAAAAACCAGAAAAAGAAAGTCCTAAATATCTTGGTTATAAAAAATGTTATGTCTTCTGAAGAGAATCTATTAAGAGAAGTTGTTGGTGATGATGCAAACGACACAAAAAGAAAAACTAATTTAACTGAAGAAGATGAGTGGATTCTTCTTCAGAGAACTGGTGGTGGAGCAGAAACTTAATAAATAAAAGTAAAAAATGAAATCCTATAATCAATTTTCTGAAAATATTGATAAAGCAGCAGCACTTAGACAAAAGCAACAAGATGCTGTTTCTAAACATAAAGAAAGTGGAACTGGAACTACTGAATTGAGTGGTTCTAGGACAGATACTCCAGAACATGATGCTGATGTAGGAGCACAACAGAAACTTGCTGCTCGTTTAGCAGCGAAAAGAAAAGCAGCAAAAAGGTCTGCCATGGCTGCTAGTATCAAGTCTGAAATCCAACAAGATTCCAAACGGGATAAATAGATCATAGTAATATTCTGAATAAAATAAGCGATGCCTCTTAATAAGTTAGAGAATTTTATTAAGAATACCGAAGGGCGTATTCTGTATGTAAACCCAAATGATTTGGATGCAACTGATAGTATCTCCAATCAGGGTAATTCCTTAGCACAGCCCTTTAAAACAATTCAAAGAGCACTTCTTGAGTCTGCGAGATTTTCATATTTAAGAGGTAGTGATAACGATATTGTAGAAAAAACGACTATACTTGTATATCCAGGTGAACATTTAATTGATAACCGTCCAGGTTATGCAATTAGAAATGATGGTGGTACTCCTAAAGCTAAAGCACCTAATGGTACTGAGTCAGTTGCAGAAGAAGAACTTACATTAACATTAAGTACTAATTTTGATTTAACGCAAGAAGATAATATACTTTATAAATTTAATAGTGTTTACGGTGGTATTATTGTTCCTAGAGGAACATCCATCGTTGGTATGGATTTGAGAAAGACGAAGGTAAGACCAAAATATGTTCCTAACCCTACTGATAGTACTGTAGATCGTACTGCTATTTTCAGAATTACTGGTGGTTGCTATTTCTGGCAATTTACATTCTTTGATGGAGATGAGAATGGTTTAGTTTATACTGATGATAATGATTTCTCTACAAGTAACCAAGCTAAACCTTCATTCTCTCACCATAAACTAACTTGTTTTGAGTATGCTGATGGTATCAATGATGTAATTGGTTATGATCTAAGTGATCTTGATATGTATTATAGTAAACTCTCTAATGCATTTAACTTAGAGTCTACTAGAAATATTGATCAAAAGTATCCAAATGATAGTCTTGGGTTCTCTAAACAAAGACCAGAATGGGAGATTGTTGGTGCATTTGGAACTGACCCAATCCCAGTAAGTGGTGGTCAGATAATATCTGGTGATGGTGCTACTCCTGGAACTATTGTTACAGTTACTACTCCAGCAGATCATGGATTGAATGTTGGTACTCCAGTTAAGATTAAAGGTGTTAGTGTACTAGATTATAATATATCTACTACTGTTAAAACTGTAATTAGTCCAACTAAGTTTACTTATCAATTACCATTTGTAAGAGATAATCTTCCTGCAGCACCTAATGTATCTTCAGCAACAGTAACAATCGAAACTGATACTGTTAGTGGTTCTTCTCCATATATCTTCAACTGTTCATTGAGATCAGTTTATGGTATGAATGGTATGCTTGCCGATGGTAAGAAATCATCTGGTTTCAAATCAATGGTTGTTGCACAGTTTACTGGTGTATCACTACAGAAGGATGATCGTGCATTTGTTAAGTATAACAAGACCTCTAGATTATATGAGGGTATTGCACAAACCACAGTTAAGGGATCTTCATTATCATCACAATCATCTTCACTTGATCCAGCAACAGTTTACCATTTAGATTCTGGTGCTGTCTATAGAAGTGGATGGGAAGGTAGTCATATTAAGATTATTAATGATGCTGTAATGCAGGTTGTATCTGTATTCGCTATTGGTTTCAATAAACATTTTGATATAAGATCTGGTGGTGATGCTTCAATCACAAACTCTAACTCTAACTTCGGACAAATATCATTATCTGCGGAAGGATTTAAGAAGACTGCGTTTGTTAAAGATAATAAAGCTTTTGTAACTAATATTATTAAACCTCTAGCCATTGTAATAGATGATGAGAATATTGATTGGACTGAATTTGATATAGCAAAAACCAAGACAGTTGGTATTTCTAGTCATCTTTATATTCTTGGATATGAGGATAAAGATGATATTCCACCAACATTAGTTCAAGGTTATAAAGTTGGTGCTAAATTTGATGAAAATATTAATGTAAGAATTGGTACTGCTGCAACTGTAACAGCACCAGTTCAGATGCTTGATAATGTTATTGGTGTAGGTCAAACTGTTGCTATAGGTAGTAAAGTAAGTCATAAGACTTATGATGTATTATCTGGACCAGATCCTACTAGCTATGCCTTTACTGTTCCTACTCATACTATTCAAACTGGTGAGAAGGTTATGCTCTTCAGTGATGATGGAGATTTACCAGAAAGTATTGAACCAGAAACAGTTTATTATGCTATAAGAGATTCAGATACAAGAATTAGATTAGCATCTACCTTTACTAATGCTAATAATAATGCACCAATTAAGACTTTTGGTGGATCTAAAGTTTCTATTTCAAGTAGAGTACATGATAAAGAAGGTGGAGATGTAGGTTCTCCTGTTCAGTGGGATGATGTTAATCAGCATTGGTTTATACACCTTGCAGCAGTCAATGATGTTTGGACTGCTATTGCTGCTAGTTCTAATGTTGCTAAGAGTAGAGAACATTTTATTACTAGAAAAGAAGATACTAGATCTTTAGATGAGAAACTTTATAAAGTTCGTGTTGTTATTCCAAAAGAATTTACTAATGCTAAGAATCCAGAAGAAGGATTTATTATTCAGGAATCTAGTAATACTGGTATAAGAACTGATAGTGATTTTGGATTAATCAATATTGATGGTTCAGACTATGATTATGATAAAAACCCAAGATTTATTAGCACATGTACATATGCTGCTAATATAGTTACAGCAATTACTGACATCCCACATAACTTAAATGTTGGAGATCAGGTTATAGTTAAGAACGTAACCAGTAGTACCAATATATCTGGTGCTCTTAATGTTGGATTTAATGGTACATTTGCTGTAACTGAAGTATCACATGCTAAACAGTTTAAGTATTCACATATTGATGTAGATGGAGTTACTCATACTACAGGAAGTAATTCTACTAATGATGTAACAGTAAGAAATAGTATCTTACCTAGATTTGAAAGGAATGATCTTCAATCAAACTATTATATTTACAGAAATGAAGTTCTTGTAGAACATATTGAAAATATACAGGATGGTATATATCACCTATATGTTCTAAAAGCAGATAGAACGATTGGAACTGAATTTATATATGATAAGTTCAGTCAGAATGTTGTTGATTTATATCCTCAACTTGATAAAGATAACTTTGATGATAACCCACCATCTGCTTTCTCATATGCTAAGAGATCTCCTATTGGTGATGTTGTAACAAACAGACTTAAGAATAGTATCACTAGAGAAGCTGCTGATAGTATGATTAAAGACTTCGGTGTAGGTCTTAAGATTACTGGAGTAGATGCTACTGCTGGTATTGCGACAGTTACTTTTGATAGAGAACATGGTTTAAGTGGTATTTCTACTGGTAGTATTACTGGTGGTGCGTCATATGCTAATGGAACATATCAGAATGTTAGATTACTACTCAGTTCTCAAACTGGTTCATGGAATGGTGCAACTGCAAGAGTAGTTGTATCTGGTGGTGCAATTAATAGTGTAGATATTATTACACCAGGATCTGCTTATAGTGCTACTGCTCTATTCTTTGATCAGACTGTTGTTGGTGCTGGTGATGGTAATGCAAGATATACCGTTGCTGCTAGTGGTCTTAATAATTCCCTTAATGATACAATACAAATAACAGGTGTTAGTACATCAACTGGTGGTCATTATACTGTTAGTTCTACTCCAACATCTACTTCAGTTGCTATTGCTAAGACATCTGGAGATCCAGCAGTTTTGGTTGGTGAGTATGCACTTAATCTCGGTCCATCTATTCCTGTTGCATCAGATACCTATGATACAACAACAGGTATATCAACCTTTAGTTGTTCATCTGCACATGGATTAATAGCTGGTTCTAGATTTAAGATTGTAGATTCATCTAATAATAATCTTGGTGATTATATTGTTAGAGATAGAATTAGTGTTACTAATTTCTCAGCAGAGACTAATGCAAATTTAGTAGGTGCGAGAATATTACCTCATGGTATGAGTGCTGCTAATGCATTGACTAATTCTTCTACAGAGAATATATGTTCAAGAGGTATACCATTCTATGATAATCAAGCATTAACTCTTGTAGCAGCAGTTGGATCTACTCCAGCAGATAGTATTCTTCGTGTTTCTCCTGTTGCCTCTGGAACTGGGATTCTAGTGAGATTACCATTAGGTGCTTACGTACAGATTGACAATGAAATAATGAGAGTCACCAGCTCTACTCTTACTGGATCTGGTAATGATTCTATTAGTGTTATTCGTGGTGCATTAGGTAGTGCTAAACAAGAACATGCTGCTAACTCATTAATTAGGAAGGTTAAACCAAGAGCGATTGAATTTAGACGACCATCTATTATTCGTGCTTCAGGTCATACATTTGAATATCTAGGTTACGGACCAGGTAACTATTCAACTTCATTACCTCAGATACAAGACAAGTCTCTAACAGAAAGAGAAGAGTTCTTATCACAAGCACAAGAAAGAGCTGCTGGTGCTGTTGTCTA
>CEUI01011304.1_pt1 | contig 13097 bp, 4 predicted proteins | sample 531411 | NCBI WGS metagenome assembly CEUI01 (sample SAMEA2622841, study PRJEB7988) | marine metagenome | isolation source: saline water (ENVO:00002010), including
AAGCTAATATACTAGGTGGTAGAAAAGTGTATGATGTTGATATGGGAGGTATTTTCCCTCACTTAGCTAAAGGAAGTGGATCTCAACCTTCGGGTGTACCAGGTGGTATGGACTTTACTGATTTTACAGGTGGTTATGCTAAAGGTGCTACACCAACATCTTTTGGTCGTAGATTCCGTATGTATAATTTAAGTAGTTATTGGAATGCAGATACTGTACCAGCATACGTTGGTACCAATGTTGCGACTTACAAAGATTATGAACAGTCTAATGACGCAGCAAGTCAAGCGACCGGCCAACACATTGGATTGCATGAAAGAGGTTTAAACCAAACTACTATAGAAATAGTTGGTGTCTACGAAGGTGATGAAACAGATAAGCCTATGAGTACTAATCCTGCTATTTTTGAAACAGAACCAATGGAAGATGTAGGTTTAGATATATATTATGCGGCAAGTCCATCATATCCTATATCACTAAAAAGACATCGTAATGAAGAACTTCTTTTACCAAATGATGATGGTTGGGTTGATTACCATTATAGAGATGAAGAATACATACCAGTTCTATCAACATGTACAATTGGTGCTTCAGATGCTAGTGGTAACACACTAAGTGGTATAGTAGATGGTATTCAAGATAATTTAATATGGTTAAATTCACATATTTATGAAGGTACAGTTCCAGCTGGTACACCAACAAATCCACCTATTGGTAGTCAATTAACTTTTAAATTTAATGGACAAGGAAGATGGTATGGTGCCCAACAAGATGAACTTACAATTAAAGCTAACATTTTAGCCGTTTATTCTCCAACTTTAATAGAAATAGAACCAATAACGCATAATGAAAGACGTACGTTAAGTTACTTTAATTGTTATTCATTTGGTAATGGTGTGGAGTCAAATAGAATAAGAGATGATTATAACGCCGTTACTATAGATAAGGGTGTTAAAGCTTCTGCTCCTTTAGCTGAAGCTTATGAAGAAGAAAGAAAAAAATCAGGATTAATATTTTCTGGAATATACAACTCTACAAGCGGAATAAATGAAACAAATCAATTTATACAAGCGGAGCCTATAACTAAAGATATAAATCCAGAAAATGGTAGTATTCAAAAATTATATGCTAGAGATACAGATTTAGTTACGTTTTGTGAAAATAAAGTATTCAAAATACTTGCTAAAAAAGATGCTTTATTTAACGCTGATGGAAATACAAATGTTACCGCTAGTGCTAATGTTTTAGGTCAAACAATACCTTTTGTTGGTGAATATGGAATAGGTAAACATCCAGAATCATTTGCCGCTGAATCATATAGATTGTACTTTACAGATCAAACTAAAGGTTCTGTATTAAGATTATCGAGAGATGGTATAACCAATATATCTAATTACGGTATGAAAGATTGGTTTAAAGATTATTTATATGGTGCAAAAAAAGAAGATGGTAAAAGTATAATAGGTAGTTATGACGAAGTAAAAGATCAATATAATTTAACCATACAAACAACTGAAAAATCTCATAATCCAGAAAATAAAACTTATACGTTAAGTTATTCCGAAAGCACTAAAGGTTGGGTTAGTTTTAAAAGTTTTATTCAACAAGACGGGTTTAGTCATAACAATAGTTATTATACGGTACCTAATAACGATTATTATAGTATACCTGGTCATGGTACTATTGGTGAGATGTGGGAGCACCATAGAAATATTGATACTAAAATAGTATCTATTACTAGTCAACTTGGATCAAAGGTTAATGATATTAACTCAAAAGAAGTTGTAATAGGAGCTAATGTTATTGGTGATGGTATTAGACACGGTACAACGGTCACCGCTATTGATCTAGCTACTGGACCTGGTTTTATTCATGCATCAACTCCTAGTAAAAAAGAAATTAGTAATATTGAGGTTTCTGAAGATGTTGCTATTAATAGTGGAACTGAAGTTACTATTCAGTATCCTAGAAATAATTTTTATGGTATACAAAGCTTATCAACTATTACTACTGTATACAATGGAAAACAAGGTAATGTAAAAAGATTTAAAACAATAAATTACGAAGGTTCACAAGCTGAGATAACACGGGATTTAAATGATACTAATGATCTTTATGATAACAATAATAACTTAGTTAATTCTGCGATTGTTAATTATAACAATTGGGATAAAAATGGTTGGAAAGTTGAAGAAATAACTACAGATTGTCAAGATGGTTATATACCAGAATTTATAGGAAAAGAATGTAGTAAATGGTATAATTATATACGTGGATTTGAAGATGCTGGTATACATGATAGTATAGATACTGCAGAGTTTTCAGTTCAGGGTCTTGGATATGCTACAGATACAACAGCTCCTTTGGCATCATGGGATTGTATTAATGGTGCATGTGTAGATCCAGGAACAGGTAATGGACAGTACAATCAAAATAATGGTGGATTAGCCGCTTGTCAAACAAATTGTACGCCTGTAACTTGGAATTGTCACTCAGATGTTGGTAGTTGTATTGACCCTGGTGATGGTAGTGGTGATTATCACGCTGGAAACGGTGGTTTAGCTGCTTGTCAACAAAATTGTAATGTACCAGAATCTTGGGAGTGTGTTAATGGTAATTGTATAGATCCAGGAGATGGTAGTGGAACGTACGCGGATTTAGCTACCTGTCAAACTAATTGTATACCTCCTATTTCTGAATCATATGATTGTGGTTGGATGTATACACATTTTCTTCCTCAACAATTTGGTAATAATTTGATCTGGACTTGTACTGATCCTGGTGATGGAAGCGGAGCGTATAGTACTTTAGCTGATTGCCAAACTAGTTGTAGACCTCCGGATTGTGATCCAGTTCCAGCTTGTGCAGGTTTTGATCCACCTAGAATTGATTTTAGAACAACAACACCCGCGACATGTGGGGAAAGTAATGGGATTATATATTTTACGCCTTGGACACATGGTACTGGTTCGCAAATTGCGGGTCTTCCTCAATACAATATAGGGAGTGGTATAAGTTATACTTATACTATAACAAACGCGGACACTGGAGTTATTGTTGATGGGCCAAATCAAGCACCATGGACAACTCGATATGCTAGTACTTCTTATTTTAACAACCCTAGTAGTTTAACAGGCGGTGTTCCAGAAGGTAATTATAAAATTCACTTAACTGACGCTAATGGATGCGAGGTTTGTGAAGTAGTTACCGTGCACTGTGCGGACTCATTTGAGTGTTTTGAAGGTGTGTGTACGTTAATAAATGGTACAGGTGGTTCATTTAACACATGGCATGAGTGTGATAACAATGGACTCGCCGATTGTCTTAATCCTCAACCACCTCCACCTCCTCCACTTTCAGAGGTATCATACAATTGTCTAGGTGGTTATACGCATTTTGATGCTTGTGTAGATCCGGGAGATGGTAGTGGGATATATGCAAGTATACATGAATGTTATGATGATTGTCCTCCAAATGGAGAATGTTCTAGTGGGTGCACTCCAACTGTTACCCATGGAAGTCCAGGTTTTTGTACAGATTGTCCTCAGCCTTCAACGTTTTCTGGTCCAAATGGCGGTGGAAGTGTATATGGTATAGTTATACCAAATCAAGGCGTTACATTTGGACCTAAATTTACAACAACAAACGGGAATGGTATGGCTGGTGTTGCGTCTAGTGGGGATCACAGAACAATGACTGTTACGTGGCCGAGAAATGGTTACCAAGCAGTTAACCATAATATGCCTCCTATTAGAGTTTCTCAAACTGGCACAAGACCTGGTGATGGTCAGCATTACGGGCCTGAATCAGGTGTGTGTTTCGGAGAAATGCAATTAATGTACGAAATACACCTTGGAAACTATCAATACGCCTCTTATCGTGGTCCCCAAAGTGTTGCTAGTTCAATATGTAATAATGATACTTGTAGTTTTAGTGTTGATGTTGAATGTGGAACAACAATAAGTGGTTTAAATGTTACTTGGGAATGTATACATGGATCAAGTGGAATTCAAGGTTTTACTAATAATCACGATGGTTATCCATATTCACAAATTACTGTACCAAACTAGATAAATTAAAATTAAAACATGGCAAACAAAGTAATTAGATCAAGCGCTTTTAATAAAAATTTCACCGTTGAATACAATGTGTCGAAAGAAAAACCTGGTGGTAGTGTAGCTAAAGGAGATTTAGACGCTATCACAAGGTTGAATATTATACCTAAAAAAGGTTATATATTAAATGCTGATGATTTTACGTCTGGTTATTTACCAAAAGAAGTTGAATCTGTTACATATGAAAATACTACTAATAAAATAAATGAAGATAATAGAGTTGTCGCTGTTGTTAAGTTAAAAGATAACTTTGTTATGCCTAAAGATTTTATCAATATAGATATTCCTGTTAGTGGTTCGGGTAAAGTTTCAGCTAATATTTTAAAATTAACTATCAATATTCCAAATCAAGATGGTTTATTAACTAGTGTTACACCTGCTAATGAATTAAGAGAATTCAGCAGAGTTGTTTGTGATGATAAAAAATCAATTACATATGTTATGGCGTCTAAATCTTCTACAAATCAAGATTTATTAAAGGTTGACATTGTAGCTTTAGATGGTAATTATTTATGTGAAGCTGATTATGTTATTAATAGTAAAAATAGAAAAAATTATAAAATTAAAACACAATTAGGTAAAAGTGATGATAGTGTTAAATATGCTAAAAATTCTATTGCAAAAAAAGCAATTGTATTTAACTATACTTTTCCCAAAGAAAATGTAATATCTAATAGTGATATTATAGATTTAAAACTAAAAGCATGTGCTATTATTCGTGATGATTATACCGAAATACATAATGATGATGGTTCATGTACTCCCACAGGTGTAAAGAAAAAAGAAGCAATATATTCTTATGAAACTAGTAATGTAAGTTCCTATGGGGGTAATCAAATAGCTACTGTTAAAGGTGTTCCAGGATCAAAATTTAAATTACTAATACAAGATTCTAGTAAAAAAATACTAAATGCTGAAACAGGTGTGTTCGATGTTGGTGGTAGTTTTATAGAAGGTGTTATTCCAGGTGCTAAAAATGGTAAAAGTTATGGTATATATAAGGTATCAATACCAAAACCTATATCAACAGCTTCTACAAGTAACGATGTTGTTGCTAGAATTATATCAGATGTTAACGTATTAAATCCGTATATTGATATTGGAGAAGTAGATAAATTTGGAAATACAGTTCCTACATCAACGGTATCTAAACAAATTAAATCTCCTACGTTAACATTTACTTTTGCTGGTACTGGAATGACCGTAACTCAAGCAAATGAAGATGTGGCAGCTAGCACAAACTTAATTGTTGGACCTGGTGTTTCAGGTACAACTATAGATAACAATGACATTCCTACTATAGATTTACTTGTGTCAGCTACAAGTTCATCTAAAAGAGTATATATTGCTAGACAACCAAGATTTACCTATGGTGGTACGTATGCGGCTTGGGGAACAGATACAGATGATGAGTTTTACAGATTACTTGACGCTAGTGGTAATGCTGTTGTAATGGATTACAACATTTCAGATAACAAAGGTAATATATATAATATAAAGTTAACAGCAGAAGGATTAGGAACCGCTGTTGAATATGAGTTAGATAGCGTGGCAGTTGCTACTTATGATCAAATATCCCTTCGTGGTAATGTTTATGGTGTTGAATTTGGTACAGATGACATAACAATACCATTAAATTTACTTAACTTCCTAAGTGTAAGTTATCCTTAAAAATAAATAACATGGCAATACAAATGATAAATTTTAGTCACCAGATAAACGTATCAATACAACCTGGGGATATATTATATAAGACAACACCAGTAAGCGGACAAGGTGGTAGAAATCATCCAGGAACAGTTTCAGAATATCAAAATTCAAAACCTACACCGTTTGGAGTAGTTACACAAGTAAATCATAATACAAACGAGGTTTTTTATGATGACAATGGATACACAAGTGCTGGACCAACGGGTAACGTGGATTATATATTTTTTAGTAAAGACAATAGAGCGAACACGTCTGGTATTGTTGGATATTATGCAAAAACAACATTTGTAAATGATTCCTCTTTACCGTCTGAAATATTTGCTACAGCTGTAGATTATGTAGAAAGTAGTAAATAATAACCAGAAAGTGTGATAATAAAATGAACAATAAAGATATAAATATGTTAGACAAAAATGGTAATAAATTATTAAAACCTTCTCCTCTTAAAATTATGGGACCTGGGGCTGTAATGAATGTTATAAGTGGTCAAAGATCATTAAACGATGCTAAAGAAAGGCAAACAAACGCTAGAGACGCAAATACAGCAGCTCAAACTGCGATTACACAAGCTTTAGAAGATGTACAAGAAATAGATATAAGCAATCCTTTTGAGGATATACAAAACGCTTACGAGGGGTTAGATAATGTTTATGAAGATCAAGAGAATGTTTACGCAGATATGGAAAATAAATTTGCGCAACAAAAAAATGCTTTTGAAGATATGGAAAATGCTTTTGAAGATCTTACTGTAAATCAACAACAAGCAGAATTTGAAGCACAACAAAACCAACAAATGCAAGCTAATATTATGTCTCAAATGTCTTCTGCGGCAGGTGGTTCTGGTATCGCAGCGTTAGCACAATCTATGGCTAATCAAGGCGCGTTACAAGCACAAAGAGCATCAGCAACTATTGGTTCTCAAGAAGCTGCAAATGCCAAATTAGCAGCGGAAGCAAGTCAAGATATATCAATAAAAACAGCGGCTGAACAAAGTAGACTTGATACTCAAACTAATCAAGCTGACATGGATATTCAAAAAACTATTATGGATGCTGAAGGCGCTATGCAGGCTGCTGAACTCAAAGCGGCTAGTGATATGCAAATGGCAACAGCCGGAGCACAAATGGATATACAAATGGCAGAAGCACGGGGTGAAGAAGGTGTACAAGCTAGAGAAATGCAAAGAGCAGAAACTATGTTGGGTCAAGCTAACTTAGAAATGGATAGAGCTAGATCAGACGAAGACAAGGCAGATGCTATGGAGGCTGCCTCTAGAGCTCAAAGAGATGAAGGTATAAGATCTATGTTCAGTATCTTTTAAACAATTAAAAATAAATTATCATGAAAAAAGTAATACCATCACCTTTAAAACAAAGAGATCTCCAAGAGCAGGCCCAACGAATGGAAAGCGCTATGGATGCCGGTATGGATATACTATCAGAAAATCAAAGACGTAAAAACTGGGAAGAATTACAATTTATGTATAAAGCTTCTGAACCAGATTCTATGCGTAGAAGAAAAGCAAAAGATTTAATGCTGCGAAAGAACTTGAGAAGACTTTTTGAAGTAGAAGGTAAAGACTCAGTTTTACCACATGCGTTTACCATTGCTAATACGAAACAAATTAAAATGTGGCATGGTGAAATATGGGAAGCAATAAACAATAATGATAAAACATTAGAAAAAGAGATAATGGTAAAATTAGCAGCTTTAGATCGACTTAACCAGCTAATGATAAAAGAAAGACAATTATTTTATGAAGATCATTTGTTGCCAGGAAGTCATTTATCTAAAGGTGTCTCTAAGCAACAGATAAGTTTTGCCACTCAAATATTTTGTGACAACCCTGATTTAAAAGTTACTTTTGCTACTAAACAAGATATAGCGAGAAACCAAAGAGATTATTACGGTAATTTAGTTCTCGAGGGTACTCAATATGCTGTAGTTTATGATTTTTATGATAGAGTTGCTTTAATACCTGTTGTGGAAGCAAATAAAGATATGTTTCTTATTAATAAAGTAAAAGTATTAGAATATTTAAACTTTTTAAGAAAAACAAATAGAGATGCTGTTGAAGCTAGAAAAAATAAATCTGCAGTTAAAATAAATCTAGGATCTATAAACTACAAAATAGATCAATTGTTTGGGTATTTTGATGGCGAAGCTACTGACGAGCAAAATGAATTAGTATTAGCTTTTGCGCATGACGATGCTATTTTAGAAGACGGTAGTACGTTTATAAGACATTTGTTAGAACATCCTAATATACAAAATCTTAGTTATGGTTCGCTTGAATTAGATAGGTTTGACGAATTAAATTTAGCGTTAGGAGAAGGAGATGTAAGAGATTGGAAAGATATGATATCTGAGATAGATAAGTTTAAAATTGCCGATGCTATAGTAGATGTTGATAATCCATTTTTTGACATGGAATTATTAAGAAGATTAGTAAAGGAATATTACACCATTAAATTAGAAAACGCTTGGTGGAAAGGCATGGGCTTTGACGAGGGAAGATTAAGTGTAATGAGACTAAAGCAAAGAGAATTAATAAAAGTTAGATTTAAAAAAGACAAAGCAGAGGCAAAAAAAGAAGGTAGAAAAGAATTTACTTTTGATGGTCAAGTATATCCAACGGGATTAACTGATGCTGACATTGCACAACAAGATAAAGAGAAAAAAGAAATGGTTGACAAAGGTGTTGCTGCCACTGGACAAGCGCCTTTAGATAATACACAATTAAATCAATAATATGTTAAAGAAACTATCTCCATTAAAACATAACGAAGTAGAAGGTGAGGTTTTACACAACACTCTTACTAAGAAAGAGCACGATGAAAAGCATGGTGTAGAAGAGGAAATCGAAGAGGAGGAAGTTGTAGAAGAAGAGGAAGAGGTTGAAGAGGAAGTTGCAGAAGAAGAAATCGTAGAAGATCCAAAACATGTTAGAAGATATAAAATTGCCCGTAAAGGAGATGATGAATATAAAGATTATAAAGGCAATATAAGAAATATAGATGGAGAAAAGGGTGTTTACTTACAGTATAATCCAGAGGTTGACAATTGGGTACCTATAGCACCGTACAACTTTAAACAGGGTGTTAAAAGATCTGGATACAACGAAGAGGCTGGATACTGGGAAGAAGGTTGGGGTAAAGAAAAAGAAAAAACAAAGCCAGGTTTTGATTTAAAAAAACAAAAGCCAGGTTTTGATTTTAACATTAGCACGTGGTCACAACCCGAACCACAAGAAGATATTGTAGAAGAAGATGTAGAAGAAGTTGTAGAAGAAGATATAAAAGAAGATGTTACACAAGAAGATGTTACACAAGATCCAACTTTTGATTTTAAGAAAACAGGTGGGCTTGGTAGTGGGCGGGTTCCAAGTGTATTAGATATTATAAATTATAACAATCCTTTTATTGGTGACAAAAAAGAAGAAGTTGTAGAAAAAGACGGAGAACCTGTTACAATTGACGAAGACGATCCTATAACAACGCCTGAAGAAGAAACAGAAAGTTGGAAAGATGAATATTTTAACATTACTGGAAGTCACCCTGATAATATTGGTATTACAAAAGAAACCGCTAGGAAAACTATTGACAAAGCAGCTATTGGTGCAAATGTTGAGCAAACACCGTTGGTAGAAAAAATATTAAACACACCTACACATGTTGTAGATGCGAACGAAAACCCAGTAAATGTAAATGATTTAGATGCAACTGATTTAGCAATACACCGGGACAACATTTATGAGAGATCATATGAAGATTATTTTGATGGCGATGATTTTGCCGCGATATATCCAACAATCGAAGAGGCTTTAAAACCATATGCTAATGATTTAATAAAGGATTTACAAGTTAAATACAATTTAAACGATCCTATTCAGGTAGAAATGGCTACTCGTGAGTTTAGTAATAAATATGATATTAGATTTGATGAAATATTAAACGCTAATGAAGATTATCAAGAACAAACAGAGGAAATTGAAAACACTGTAAACAATATATTTACCAATAGGATAAGTTACTTGTCTAAAGCGGAAAAATTAGACGCTATGAATCTACCAGAAATAGCTAAAACAGGCAAAGGGTTTATTGGTAGTGCTTGGAGACAAGCCGCGGTAATGTTTCCCAAGGCTTATAATGACTGGCAACAACTAACTTCTGGTATAAAAATTGAAGAAGTAGAAAAAATGTTAGTAGCGCTTAAAAAGCTTGATCCAGAAAAAGTAGTGTACATGCACCCTATGATGGAACAGGAAGAAAAAATATCTCCAGGTAGATATAAAGTTGGAGATTTAATACCTAAGTTAGAAGCTATATCTTTAAAGCATGGAAAGAGATTTTGGGATCACATGATTAGAAGTCAAGAATATCAAGATATGCTTGATTTATTACCAAAACAAGGTGATTGGTTTGATGATGATGGTAATTTTGAATGGCCATCTTTCACTGAGACTAGAGGTATGTTTGGTACTCAATTTATGCAGATATTAGTTGGAGCTCTTACTGGTACGGGTAGCACGGTGGCACAAGAGGCTGGTGGTGCTTTCGACGAGATAATGAATATAAAAGCTGCTGAAAAAGCTAAATTAATGGGATTAGATTATAATAATATTCCAAATCAATTAAAAGCAGCTATATGGTTAGATATTATTGAAAAAGGTGAAGGTGATTTGGATATGGCTATGTCAACTGGAGCAACAAATGCTTTGTTAGAACTAACTGAAGCTGCTTTAGTTTTACCAAAACTACTAGGTGTTAAACCGTCTGATTTTATTCCTACAAAATTCATGAGAGATATCATACAGGCTAGGTTTAAAAAAGCCTTAACCCCAGTTGCAAAAGGAATTTATGGGGCTACAGTTCCAAGTATTCAATCTGGACTTACAGAAGTAGGACAAGAACTATCAACAATTGTACACGTTGGTAACGCAACGGGACAATACGAGCATACAAAAGAAAGATATTGGAATTCTTTTTTAACCGCTCTTATAATCCCGGCGCCATTAATCGGGGCTAATTATACTATTCAAAAAACCACACGTAGTACTTTAGATATAATAGATCAATTTAGAGGTAAACCTAATGAGATCAAGACTGTTATCGCAAAAGCTAAAGCAAAAGCTGATCAAAAGTTTAATGACAATATTATAAGCAAAGAAAAAAGAGATAAAATATATGATGCTTTAGAGACGATCGAAGATCAGGCTTATAATAATCAGCAATTTTTTAATTTAAACCAAGATCAGAAAGAAGATGTTGTAAATAAATTACTTGAAAAAAAGTTATTAGAAGGGAAAAGAAACAAACTTCAAAACAAAATAGATCGGAGAAACAAACTTACTAAACATTATAAATCAAACAACGATATACGTGATCACGCTAGTGACATGATGGAAGTTGAGAAAATAAACGAGGAGATTGGTAGAATAGATGAACTTGTTAAAATAGAAAGTTTAGTTAGTAGTACTATAAAAAGCGCTCGTGGTATAGCTAAATATATTAACGATAACCAAACTGATCCTAATTTTAAAGATAAAAAGTTTAAAGTTTTTACAACTATAAAAGAACTTGAAAACGCAATGAAAGATAAAGATCAATTCATGGAGGACTATGGTATTGATTTAAATGATAATAACAACGTTGCTACTTTAGAAACTTTAATAGAAGGGCAAAGAAACGCTGCTAATTTTGGTAATACCGCTATAGCTATTGAAGAAGTAATAATAGATAATATTAGAAATAAAAAAGATATTTTTGCGGCTAATGCTATTTATCACGATGGTTTACATTTTATACTTGATAATATACCAACACAAGATTTGCAAGAAATGGGGATGCAAATGCTTTTAGAGTTGGAGACGTCTAAAGACCCTCAAGTTAAAGCAGCGGCTACACTTATGAGCATGAGACTTGCTGATTATCAAAAGAAAATGCCTCAAAGAATCAAAGAGGAGAAGTTAACACCACAACAAGCAGAAAGAATATTAATCGAAGAGATGTTTACTTCGATGTCAGACGCTTTACAATATGTACACGCTACAGATTTAACAACAGAAGGTGGTGTAACATTTTCTAGAATTGGAGATTTAATAAACGATGTAGCAAAAGATGTTATGGGCAAAAGGATTGGTATAGATTATACCGCTTTACGTGCTGGCGATGCCTTAGATTTTATTAAGGGTTACAATGTTTTTAATGGTACGGGAATATATTTTGGTCCAAAGTTTAAAGGTGGTAGAATGGATGAAGACGATCCAACTACTAAAATGTCTGAGAGTATTATTGTTGATAAAATAAATGACATATACGAGAAAAAAGGTTTACTTGGTTATGAAGATATTATTAAAGTCCTTGAAGCTGGAGGAAATCATTGGGTTGATGGTGAATATAGAGGCCCAGGTCAAGCCAAAGATATCATATGGAGAAATACAACAAGATTTAATAGAAGACCTAATTATCCACTTTTAAAACAAGATGTTTACACCGATATACTATATGATCCAGTGTACGGTGTCCAAACAGCGATAATGAGGTTTAAACCTGGAACAATTGGTAAAGATGGTAAACCAGTCACAATGGCAAAGCATATATTTGGGTGGTTAAAATTAAAACCTATTGATATAGCTAATAAAAGATTAGGTAAAGTAAAAGATACTGTATTTACTAAAGCCATAGAAGGTTTAGAAGATATTATAACAGATCCAACAACAGAAGACGTTGTAGAGACTCGAGAAGAAAGACAAGTTAGAGAAGAAAAAGAGATCCAACCTAAACTGATGGATAATTTAGACATCGATAAAAAGATAACTATAGAAGGTAAGCAAACAACTTATCGTGACTATGTAATAGATAAGCTACGTACCATAATAGCGCAAGAACTTCCACTTATAAATACCACAACATCTAAAAACAAAAAGACATCTGATTTTATTAGCACGATAAAGAAAAAATTAGGTGATAGATTAGAGGGTGGTCAATTTGGAACTATAGACTTCATGGGTAGAAAAGGTATTGATTTTCAAAATTTTTTAATAGATAACAAACCTTTCATTTTAAAAGCAATGACAACCTCTTGGTTATCTAGAAACTTTCCTGAGGCCATAGAAAAATCTGTTGGTGGAACAAAGGTGTATGGAATAAATCCAGAAACAGGAAAAAGAGAAGTTATTGGTTTTAATCCTAAGTTTGTAAAATACAAAAATTGGAAAGGTAAAAAAATAGATAAAGAAATAGCAGCGGTACACAAGAGAACAGCACAACA
>CEUI01004340.1_pt1 | contig 13096 bp, 7 predicted proteins | sample 531411 | NCBI WGS metagenome assembly CEUI01 (sample SAMEA2622841, study PRJEB7988) | marine metagenome | isolation source: saline water (ENVO:00002010), including
ATTATTAACCCTTCTTTTTTAGATAGGAAACTATAATCCTCACACATCTCTGTACAATCAGGATTTAATTCTGATATGATACGAGCTTCACCAAGTTTACCTTTCATATCATACTCTCTACTATATAAAAACGATAACTTATTGTTCTTATGCAAGGGATGTAAGAAAGGGTCTGTGAAGACAGGTATAACAATATAACTATTTTCCATACTACAATATATAACCTTTTTATGTAAAAAACAAGATCTTTTTAGACAAAATTATTAAACAATTCTATCAATTCTTCTTTAACTTTTTTATTATTTTTAAAGTTCTTCTCTGAATCTTTTATATCTCTATCTATATAATCACTTGTTATTTTATTTGCTATTTCTGAAATAGTTAATACTATATCAGAAGAACTTGAAACTAATACATCATTTATATAAAAATTATTTTTGTGACCATAAAATGTTGGGAATGTTTCATTTTCTGGATAAATTAAATCTATCTCATCATTATTTTCTAATGCAAAATTATACATATATTCATCTTTTGGTTTTACAAGAGTTCCTATATCTTTAGGAAATACCCATTCACCTTTTAAATTAATCCAGTGATGAGTGGTAAATTGTACATTATTATATTCATATAATTCTGTTTCAGTTGGTTCTTTCCATATTTTAGATATTTTAGATACACCATTTTCAGTCTTAACTTCATCACCAACAATAATATCTTTTACTAATTTATATGAACCATCTGACATAGAAACTTTACCAAAACCATCAAAACATCCATTAATTTGGATAGGATCATTATCGGTATCTAAATTAATACCTACATGCATTCCTGAATAAGATGTACCATTACCACTATTTGATAAATCAATACCTGGATGCATTCCTGAAAGGTTCAACGCAGCTGCAGATGAATTTCCTTGTATCACAGCACCGAGGTTATATGCAGCTTGTGAAGATGCCGCACCCCAACCATTAGGATAACGCCAATCTTGTATAGAAGTATTTTTTCCAGAATGTTGAATTTTTATATTTGTCTGTGGCTCCACTAAATCTATTTCACTTCCATCTGAATTATATCTGATTCCACCTGGTCCTGGTAAATCCCATGCAGTATTTAATTGTTTATTTCCAATTAAAAATCCATGTTTTGCAATTACAGGTGCTTTACCCATTCTGTTCTCGGCCTGTTTGTCTTCTTCAACAGACCAGGTGTGCATAAGGTTTTTCTGATACCAATTTTTTCTATTGTTATCATGGTCTGATAGGAGATCATCCTGATATTCTGAATAGACTTCCATTAATCTTCTCATTTGGTCTGCCATTTTATCAGCCATTGCGAGAGAATCAAAAATTAAATAATATGGATTTCCTTTAGAGTCTGTTGGGAAATTAAAGTGTGGATGTGGTTTACAAATCATAAAATAATATCGTGTTTTAGTTTGTAAATATCTTTGCCAAACCCAATAATGTTCCCAGTTCATATAATTAGTTCCAAAAAATTGATTATTAACTAAATCATCATAACCTTTAGCTATTCTATTATATAGATTGGTATAATAATCTATTATTTTACCATCTATACCTTGACCTGACTGATTCAGATTACCTTCACCCTCTTCACTTGACCATAAAGCCATATCAAAATATAACATTTCATCTTCACCTACTGTATGTAATTGATAATCCATTAAAATCTCTTCATTCCAATGTCCACCTGAAGGATCATCCATCCAACCCATAGCGTCATAGTTTGTGTTTTCCCTCCATTGAGCTGTCTCAGTAAGGTTCTTTGCCAGAGTGTTTTTAAAGTCACTGAAACTTGTCACATTAAAATATCTATCAAAGTCATCTTTATCCACTAATTCTCTAAGTACCCAACCCCAAGTATATTTAAGTCCTGGTATACTACTATTTAGATCAACACTATGTTTCCCTCCAGCATATGCTAATTTTGGGTCTTTACCAAACGCATCAAATACAGTTCCACTACCTTTAATTACAGAATTTAAAGAATGGTCTAATGGATGAAACCCAAGTATGAATGGTTGTGTTTTAAAAACTGTAGGGTCTCCATCTGGTCCTGAATCCTGGTCTTCTAAATATTGTTCATCTGTTAGATTATAACCACTATCTGTAATTACATCCTTCCAGGCCTGTATTACTGGTGAACCACTACCCACTATCCCTTCCAACCATGCTTCAACTGATGCACCATTAGAAACCCATTGTAATGGGTCTACTTCACATGTAAATAATTCTACACCACCTAACCATTCTTTCATCTTAGTGTTCAATCCATTTACTGGTTTGTAAGCTGTAAACAAATTCGACATAGATCGTGAGGTTCTTGTAAATATCCAAGCTATTTCTTCTGGTAAATATCTTCCAGTCGGAGAGTTTTGAGGATAAAAATGACCCATTCCTCTAAATCCAAACTCACAATCATCACCACAAGTATCGTTTATATATTCCTTGGATAATACAATTTTATCAGGATCAAAATCTGGTTGATATCTTAATCTTTTAGTTTCTAAAGATCTACATAACATTTGAGCTTGAAGAGTTGTTGTCCATCCAGCTGGAGTTACTTCTTGAGTTGTTTTCATATTTTGAAAATATACTAAACTTCTTTGTGGTTCAGGTAAATAATCGACTTTAAACATATGACCAGGCATTATTCCAGATATTCCTTGAATTTTCATTGTTAAATCTACTGGTAACAAAGGAGTAAATTGTTTTGTAACAAAATTAGTATTCGTAATTTTTTTCCAATACGCGGCTGGATTATCTACGATTATATACTGATCATCATCATATCTATGGGAAAACATCTCTTTGAGTGATTTTCCAGGATTAGCGAACTGACCTTCCAGATTATTATATACTACATCGTCATTAGTAATTTCCCAATCTGTCATATTCTCCAATAATGATGACGCAAATGTTTGCCACTCATTTCCCATTTCTTGAGGATTAGCTAGAAAGTTTTTATAACTTTCATCCATTATTTGTAAATCTGGTGACACTGGTGTTCTTATATGGTCGGGATCATATTCATTGAAAACATCTCCTTGACTTAAATTTGAACCTACTATCTGATCTCCTAAGGCTAGTTCAGCATCTCTATCAAATTTCCAAGATAATTCATTATTAATAGCATCCATTTCAGTTAATGTACCTCTATCTCCCCAATAAGGTAATGAAAATACAGTCCAACTTTTAAATGGATCAAAATCATTACCTGTACCTGCATTTAAAAGTTTTTCAGCCAATACTTGTTGATTTGCAAATTTAGATGGTGCGGCTTGTCCAACAGCCGCTGCACCAACTGGATCGAGTGGATTATAATCTCCTGTTCCATCCAAGTCAGCATTTGCTATTTGTTGACCAGGACTCATATGTTGAGCATCTGGTTTTAATTGTGACCACAATGGATCAAATATAGTGTCTAAAGATATCCATTTATCAAGAAAAGTATTAACTGGTATTCCTTGATCTCTACCAGTTCCAGTTGATATAGCAAAAAAGGTATTTAAATCTTTACTAGCAGGTTTAAAACTTAAATTAAATTCAAGAATTTGATTATCTTCACTACCTGGAGAAAAAGAATACAAATTATTCCAAGCTTCTAAACCCATATTACCTATTTCTGCTGTTGTATTTGGTGCATTTGCTGTTAAAAATGGTTTATTAATATCAACAGCTTGAACCATCCGACCCAGTTCATCAGCAGGACCTAAATTTAAATTCCATAAACCATCAGTAGCTTCATTTAATCTCTTAAGTATATACTTATAAGCTGATGATGGATCTTCTGTTTTTAAAATAGCTTCTTTTACAAGAGCATAACTAATAAACAATTCTCTAAATGGCATTCTATTAGCTTGTGTATCGTGATACCATCTTGGTATGTCGTTAGTATTAAATGTTTTTCCGTGAATAGTTACAGAATCTGGTCTTTGCCCTGATCCAACATCCGTAGGTGTTAACCCTTTTTTAAAATTATAAGAGGATGGATGACCCCAAACAAATGGTAAAAGATATATCTCTGATCCAGGTATTGAAGCTTGTTGTGCCTCACTCATAGACCTTGTCCATGTTATAAAACTATTTTGTGAGTTGAATATTGCATTTCCATCGTTACTCTTCGAAGAATAAATCATTTCATTTTTAGATTGACCAAATCCTAAACCATATGTTAGGATTTCATCTTCTAAAAAACCAATATTAATAAATTTTCTCTTATCATCTAAGATAATATCTTTTTTAGCCGAAGATAAATCATCCATAGCATTAAAATCACTCATACCCCAATAAACTCCAGTTTCTAAAGAAAATCCATAAGGAAAGTTTTTAGCTTCATCTGGTATGCTTCCACCTGGTGTACTTAAAAATTTAGCGTGAAAAAACAGAGAGAATATTTCTCTAAATCCTGTAAATTCAAAATCATTATATATATCTACATCATTAGTAAGTACCTGCATTATGTCTTGTATTTTCCATTTTCCCATCTCCAAAGGCTTAGACTGACCTGGAATTTTAACGAATCCGAAATCTATCTCTGTATCTAATGCAGCCCAATATGCCGGTCTATCACCATCAGGATCATAATTAGGTGCATCTTTATCCCATGCGTCACCCCTAGCCCACTTTACCATCTTTAACCACCATTGATGTATTTGTACATCAAAAATAATATTATCCAATCTTTCCATTAAATGTTTTTTAAATTTACCAGACGGATTGAATCCTTTTGCATTAGCTATAGCTGCAGTTCCTGATAATAATTCTAATGTAATATCCCATCCACCATCTGGACGAACATTAACATTCCAATTTGTAACTGTACCCATAAAAGTTCTTGTATCACCTAAATTTCTAACACTATAACCTACATGGTCATTAGTTTTATTAGCTATATCGTCAGCTTCTGGTACATTATAAAGTAAATACTCAACAGATTCGCCAAGATCTATATTAGCATATAAAAATTCTTGTGGTTGATATAACTCATCTACATTATACCCAAAATCAACAAATATTTTCTGGCCAGGTTTTACAAAATATCTCATAACAATATTTTCAAAATCATGAAAACTATGAACTGTAAAATTTAAAAATCCTTTTTGTACCATTCCCATACTATCTAATGTATCTAAAGTAAATGATGTTATTCCCATAGGTGCTTCAAGGAATGGATTATCTAATACAGATTTATGAGCGTCACCAGTTGAAGAAACATCATTCTCATCAAAATTTGGATCATCTTGACCATAAATATTTGAATAAATTGATGTACCACTTAATTGATCTGGAAATACTTTTGATAAATGAGCTGCATATGGCATATAATCATCAGAACCCAGAGTACCAATTCCAGTCGTTTCATCTTCACTTGTTCCTATCTCTCCAAAATACATTCTATTAGTGTCGTGACCACCTATACCTTGAGTGGCCACTCGTCTACCACCCATACCACCTTGATATTCATACAACGCATCACCTATAGGGTCACCTATAGAACTATATATGTCATGATTTTTTCCTTGATTATAGATATGATTTCCAATTTCGTAAACATGACGATATGCTGGATCATTAATAACTTTATGAAGTATCCATTGAACTAATCCGTTATCATCTGAAGATTTTCTCCACATAAAAATACCTCTATCATCACCTATAATAGCTTTAGGTTGAGTACCGGAACGAGAAACAAGAACCAATTTCCCCTTTATAGTTTTAAATTTAGCATTATAATGAGATATATCAGTTCCATTAATTTTACTTTTATCTTTAGGATCTATTTTATAACCAACATCGTTCAATGTACATCCTTTTTCATTGAATGAAGGAATTTCATCAATTAAATCATTCTTTAAATCATATGGAGTCATATTTGATAATTGTAAACCAACCCAAGCTCTAACAAAAGGTGTTCTTGAACTTGCATCACCTATCATATCAGATGAACTATTAAAATGTTTTGGCATAAAAACATCATTTCCCACAAATGTAGGAATCTTTTGTTCTTCTATAAATGCTGCAAATGATGTAACATGATCCCGATTATCTTTAAGGTCGTGTGGCCCAAAGGAATTCAACCATTCTCTGAAGTACATTTTCAGTTTAATCCAAATTGGAATATCGTCACCGAAAAATCTTTTATTTGCATTAAAAGCCATAATCTATTAACCTTTTTTTATCTTGGTATTCGTAATTTAATACCAGCTTTAACATTTAACAAACTCAAATCATTAGCATTAGCTATTCTATACCACGCATAAGGAGAACCATAAAAATAATAAGCTAAATTATCTAATCTATCACCAGCTTGAGTGATTACATATTCGTCATTATCACTAATCATTGGTTTAGGATTAATGATTGTTCTAAAATGTAATCCCCTGGGACTTCTAGCAGTATCTAATACATTATATCTCATCCTAATCAAATCCTCCCAAAGAAGTAATCGTAACAAGATCATCTTTTGGTGCAAATGGGTCTTGATCATTTTCATTTACAGCTTTCCACGCGTTTTGAGAATTTATAGTATGGTCCGTTGTACCTACATCAACAGAAGCTTTCATAGGAGATTCTTTTGTATCTGGACCAAACATACTATATATAGCTTCTTCATTTACTCCAGTATAACCATAAAATTGAGTTTCAGAATTAGGTGGTGTATCGTGTATTACTTGATATGTAATATTAGCCATAATAAATTTTGGAACTCTAGCTTCTGCATGATGATCTCCTGTTGGTACACCAAGTTCTCCAACAAGAGTTTCACCTGCCCAAGGACTATTATCTGGTATACTATAAGTTAAACTTTTAATAAATCCAGTTAATTCATGATTTGTACCACCCCATAAATCACCAAATCTTAATTTCATAAGTGGTGGTTTCATTCTTACTTTATCATAACCTTTTTCGAAATTAGATTTCATCAGTGTTCCAAATTGTGGGTCTGTTTTATATTCTGGATAAACCATCGAAGTCAATTTATTTAATTTTGTATAAATAGCTTTTAATTCTGCTTGATTTTGTGCGAATAATTTTAAACCAAAAGCTAAATCTCTCTCTGCTCTTTCATAAATATAAACAGGTTCACTTCTACCAATATAATTTTGTGGAGTCCAAGTTGGAATTAAATTTTCTGTTATTCCTTCAAGATATGCTCTAAAAAATACATAAGAATTGTCCCTCATATCTTTAAAATAAAATGGCATACCAAATTTTGGATCTGTCAAATCAACATTATTTGTTTGCATTTCTGTAGTTTCATTAGTTGATTGATTTGTCTGATTTAATATATCAAAACTTTTTTCTTCTTTATTAAATTTCTTTGGATCTTTTTTATCTTTTTTACTAATTTCAGCTACAAACTGTTCACGAGCAACTTTATTCCGTGTACCATCTTTATTAGTTAAAATTCCAAAATGAGTCTTACCTTCGAATGATGCTAAAATATCACCTTGTTGTATTCCAGCTAAAGTATAAGGATCACCATCAATATAATTCATTTTATATTGGCTAAGACTCCATCTTTTTTGCATAGCTTTTTCTACCGCGGCTGATCTAGCAGTAGCAGCTTTTTCTTTTTGTTTATTGATCATTTGACCTACATAGGTATGAGGATGTTTAGATGCATAATCTGATGTTTTAGCATCTAACCATGCTTTAGGATCTCCATCGTATTTTGGAAATAATTTTTTAGAAACCCAATCTTTAGCTTTATCTTCATATTTTTTAATATCTAACTGAGCTTCAAAAACTAATGGAGGTAATTTAAATATAGAATTAAATTTTTCAAATCCTTTTTTCCATTCCTCATTTTTTATTGTACTTTGTAAAGCACCATAAGTATCCAATGTAAAACTAGCGGCTATAACACTACCTGCGTGTGGACCATTTGGATTTGAAACATAATACATAGAACCTTGTCCATAACCACCAAAATCATTACTCTCAAATACAACTTTCCAATTAGAACCAGGAACTCCATCAAATAAACTTATTCTACTAAATCCCCATTGGTTGGCTATTTCATCACTTAATACATCAAATTTATCTCCGTGTTCCTCGTAAATATCAAGAATTGTATTTCCTGTAACAGTTCCTGCATCTACTTGTACCGTTCTAACAGGATTTTCTTCAGAACCATTAAACTGAATAGTATTAGCTGAAGTATTCATACCTTGTATATTTGGACTATAATTAAGTTCTGATATGTGAGGTATTTCTGGAAAACCACCACCATTTATCCAATTATTTAAATTTAAATCTGTATTACCATCATCATCTATTTCCCCTCCAGGATTAGAATACCTACCAGGTATTTCACCAACTTGACTATAAAATTCTTCAATTGATGGTACTATTTTTGGATAACCAACTCCTTGAACTTGTGGATTACCAAATTGAGCTAAATTACCATCGTGAGCTATATCAATTAATTTTGGTTTATTTATTTCTGTCCATACTGTAGAATATTTATCTTCATTTTCAGATGTATGTTCTACATCATTAAATAAACCACCAATTGGTTCATCAAATCTTGATCCTTTGTAAGGATTTTTTTGAATATATGGTCTATTAGGTGAAACAGGTCTTGGGTCATAGTTCTGTGTATTGTATGTTTTATCTAAATCATCAGATAATTCATTACCTGTCATTTGAGTTTGAAATGGATATGTAAATAAATTTTTAACATTTATTTGTCCATCTTGATAATATGGATTTTTTAAATTTGGATTGACCCAAGGATCTTGATTAGATAATTTATACTGACTTGTATTAAAATATCTCGTAAATCCATTAGCATATTCGTTATCAAAATAATCAACAGGATGACCAATTTCTCCAAATGTATCAATCATTTGTTGTGGTGGAATCATATTATTAATATCACCACCTGGAGCTAATTGAGATTGTTCTCTTGTATTAAAATGGTCTGTAAATCCTTTTATTGGAGAATCAAAAAAATCTACATTATTTATATCATCAAATATACTAAGAATTGGTTTATGAAATTGTGTATTATGTTTATCTGTAAAATTTAATGTAAATCCTTTAGCGTGAAGATTTTTGAAAAAATTAACTGGACCTGGATGACCAGATGAAAATTCACTTTTAATAGGTTTTATAAATTGACTTGATTTCATAAATGGCGAAAAACCAAGAGCGTGATTATTTTCAAAATAATTAACTGTACCAAGAAGACTAAAATTATTAAACTGACTATGCATTGGTCTACTGAATTGTGAAACTTTAAGTGGTTGATACAATGTAAATCCTTTGGCATTTTTATCAGGCATATAATTAACTGGACCTGGCCAACCTTCTGTTCTCTGACTGACCATATCAGCTAAATTTGTTTTGTTCATTGGTTCTATATTTGAAAATACACTTTTTAAATTTTCTAAACCCATTATGTAGCTCCAGCTAATATTGTTTTTTGTTCATCATTTTGTCTATAAGATACACCACCAGGTTCGTTCTGTCCTTTTATTTCACTTAATGTTCTTTTCATATCTTTTAATTCTTTTACCATAGGACCTAAATCTATATTATTACCCCCACCAATTTTTGTTGAACCCTGTACAAAATCACTATTATTAATTGGTTGTACTCCTTCTGGCCCAACAAACATTCTACCTGGTCCAGGAGTTGACAAGAAGTCATTCAAACCAGAATTTTTTGTAGTAGATACTCCTGAAGCTTCTCCCTGAAAAGATGCAACTGTTTGTGGGGGAGGTCCACTCATTCCACCTCCTCCACCTCCTCCTAAACTTCCTATACTATTTTGAATCATAGCTATAGCTCCCCATATAGCTAATCCAGTAATAACAGCTCCAGCACCTAACATCCACGGAGTAACCGCTCCTGCACCAGCTATAGCCGCGGCCGCTTGAGCAACAGCTACACCTAATGCCGCTATTTTTAAAGCTATAAACGCACTTATAATAGTACCAACAATACCTGGTATTTTATCTAATTGTGCAGCTAAACCTTTTACAAATCCTTTTATATCATCTATAGCAGAACCACTTTTTAACCAAGTACCAAATCTATCAAAAAACTTATAAAATACTGGACCTAATTCTTCAACTGCTACAGCTACAAGTTCTTTAAATTTTAAAGTTAAATCTGTTATCATTCCTACAGATTCTTCTCCTAATATCTCTTCCCATCCAGGTTGTTTAGCTAACTCACCTTGAATTGTTAAAGCTTCTTTTTCTTTTGAAACTAATTTAGTCATAGTAGCTAAGTCTACATTTAATAATTGTGCCATAACTCTACGATGTAAAATACTTTTACTTAACATATCAGATTGGTCACCAAGTTGGTTTCTAACCTCTTCCATCATAGCAGAATGTTCACCACTCATAGCTAATTGTCTAGCTCTTTGCATATTAATTTGTCTACCAAACATAATTTGAGCTTGCATTTGGTTATTTAATGATGTTTCGTAATCCAATAATCCATCAGCTATTTGTTCAACATCTTTTAATGAACCACCCCATTTAGCAGCTTGAATTGCAGTTTTAGTTACTAAAGCTAAATTTTTAGTACCATATTTAGCTATATATTCAGTTGAACGAGCTATATCTTTCATTACTTTTTGAGGAGCTACTTTGTTCATTTTAGCTAACAAAGCGGATTGTTTCATAAATTGGTCAGTTTGTTCTAATGTCATATCAAATACTTCAGTAAGAGTACCAAATAAATCAGCCGATTCTTCATTTGATATAGCTAAAGCTTTTGCCGTATCTAATACTTTGACTGACATCTCTGTGGCCATATCAAGTGCTATACCAAACTTTGTATTTAATGTATCTATAACACCAGCTACATCTTCAAATGATTTTCCAATACCTTGTGCTCGAGTTCCAGCATCAAGTAAGTCTTTTTTCATTTTTTCATTCTGTAGTCCTATAGCTCCATAATGACCACCTATCTCGTCTAATCTAGCATTATATGCAGTAACTAATTTCCAAATCAATTTAAGTAAGCCAATAAGAATACCACCTTGAAATACTTGACTTATCATATTTTCTTTAGCCTTTTTCTGCATAGTATTAACCATTGCTTGACCTTTTGCCTTTTTACCTTCAAGTTTAGCAGATTTTTCTAAATCTTTTAATCTGTTTTTCAACATTTTCTTTTGACCTGCATCTAATTTTAAATCTTTATTTGCTAAAATATTTTGAAGTTTTTTAATTTTATGTATTTTGTCTTCTAAAGAAATTTCTTTAAAACCTTCTTTACCTATATTTTTTTTATTTTGTAAATTATCTAAACCAGCTTGTGTAACATCTTTAGCTATATCTTCCACCTCTTCCATCAAATCTCTTGTTACTCCAGTGTGTTTAGCTTTTTTCTCTTCCATTTCCGCAGCTATATTCATTGGACCTAAGATATCTTGAGCTGTTCTTTTTCTATCTTTTTCTGTAGCGTCAATAAGTAATAACTTTTTAGCTATATCTTCAGTATACTTTAATGATTTTTTCTGTTCGTCAGCAATCTCTTTATCTACATTACGAATTTTTAATCTTAATTTATGTTCGTCTTCGGTTAATTTTGTTATTTCTTTTTGAAGTTTAAGTCGTTCTTTAGCTGACAAATTACCCTTTTGTAATTCTTTTTGTAGTTTTTCAATTACCTTTTGGCCTGCTTTTATCTCTTTGTTATATTGGTTGGTTAATTGTAATTTTTTTTCTTCTGGAGTTGGCATTATTTATCTCTATTTGATACCCATTCTTTTAAATTCATCAGGAACATGAAATTTCTTACCCCTTTGTTTTCTGTATTTTTTTGTCCAAGCATCAACTTCTTTACGAGTTTTTTCCAAATCTTTAGTTAATTTTCTAAATTTTGGGTCTTTTTCTAACATTTTTAACGCTTTGGATTTCACTGCTCTTCCGACAGCTTTTGTGATGGCATCCCACATTGTACCTTCTGATAATTTTTTCTTACTCATTTACTAATCTCCCAGAGTTAGTTCTATTCATATATAAATATCAAAAATGGTAAAAATTATAAGTTTTTATCGTGGAATATTAGGTCTAGCTAAATTACTTGATTGTTTACTAGCCTTGTCGTGTTCTTCTTTTTCTAATTTTTTTACTTTTTCAAGTTCAGTGATGTAAAAATTTCTTAAATATATAGGCATAGAATACACTTCGGCAAATGTAAATCCACCTTGTGAATAGTAACACATTGTAAAAATATTTTGATGGATTAGTTTTTTATGTTCAGGCTTTAGGCCAAAAAAACTCAACCGCTAGAGGTATATTTACCTCCGCGGTGTCACCCCCTTCTAATTGAACTTCTTGTTCCATAATTATATCAGGAGCGACTCTATTCATTTCTGTTCTTAATGCTAATGAATCTCTAGCCAACATAGACTGAACTAATACACCTATTTTATTTATATCAGTTTCACCTGATATATCTTTAATAGTATATTTTAATCTTGTTGACATTTCTGATACTTGTCCTGCTTTTTCTAAAGCTTCTAATTCTTTTGACATATCTTTTTCATCCCGACCATCTAAAATTTTATACTTTATTTTTTCTTGGGAAACAGGAAGAACAAATTCGAATAAATTATCAGCATATTTTACATCTTCTGGTAATAATTTAAATTCTAATTTGGTTAAATCAAATGTAACTGTTTCTGTTTTTCCATTATCGTGTGTTATTTCAGTTATATATTCTGGACCATAAGCTAAAATTCTACAAGCTACCATTACTGCATTTTTATCACCGATAATTAAATCATCCGCAGAAACACCTTCAGTTACAATTAAAGAATTAAGAAGAACATCAATAGCCACACCTTTTTTCAAAAGATTTTGTGATGTTAGAATATCTTCTTCTTTTGTAGTCATATATTTAACTTCAACTTTACCTTTACTTAAAGGTGAATCCTTCGGATATACTTTACCTTTACTTGGTAAATCAATTACTTCAGTTGGGAACTTTTGTTGTTGTTCTGCCATTTGTATCTCCTATTAAGATTTTGCTTCAGAAACTGACGCTTGTCTGTATGATGTAACTAATTTTTTAATTTCACCGATAGCTTT
>CEUI01042706.1_pt1 | contig 13072 bp, 9 predicted proteins | sample 531411 | NCBI WGS metagenome assembly CEUI01 (sample SAMEA2622841, study PRJEB7988) | marine metagenome | isolation source: saline water (ENVO:00002010), including
AAATAAAGGCTTTATTTATTACAGGGAAAAGGGAGAAATAACAGACAGAACGGCTTGGGAATTTCTTAAGCACCCAGAATACGAAAAATACTTAAAATACTTAAAATGAACGCATCAGAAGAAAATTTAAACAAAATACATTTTTATCTTTTAAAAAAATTCAAATCTTATTGCTGGATTTCTGGCGGGGCTATAGCTGACGCTTTTGAGAGTAAAACCCCAAGAGATATAGATATTTATTTTGCCTCAGATCAAGCCAAAGAAAACGCAGCTAATATACTAAAAGAAGATGGGGCTAAAGTGATTCAGGTTTACCCAATGGGCGTTAAGCTTAAATACAAGAATATAGAAATAGATTTGGTTTATTTAGATAATACCCCGCAAAAAGTCTTCGAAAAATTTGACTATACAATAGCTTGCGCAGCTATAGATAAACATGGCGAATTCTTTTCTCACCCAGACTTCTTCGAGCATCTTGGAGACAAAAAGCTTTGCTATATAGGTGGCGCTCCAAGCAAGGGGGCTGCTCATTATACAAATAAAGTTAAAAGATTGAGAAAATACATGAGAAAAGGATACAAACTTGACGATAAAAGCTTTGAAGGCTGGCTTGAATCAATGATTTTCCCAAATAAAAAACCAAACAAAAACACGGAAAAGAAACATTAAACTTTGGTGTAATTTAATCTGATATGAAGATCGTTGATATTGCTGATGAAATTTTTAGGGAATTAGACCAACCCACAGAGGTGTCTATACCGCAAATTGCTTTCTGGGTAAGGGTCAACATCGGCACTCTTAATAATCTTATTTATACAGAATTTAAGATTGACGAAACTACTTTGGAGATAAGCCCTGACCCTAATATTGAAGAGAAGTCTATCCTTAAAAAGCTATACACCACCCATTTTTACGATATGAAAATCCGTTCTGTTTTAGGGGCTTCTTCTTTGGATGCGGTAGTTGAAGTCACTTCGGACGGGGCCACCGTAAGGAAAGTTAACCGAAACCAAACGAGTCAAATTTTAACATCAATTAGAAAACAAGAACAAGATATTTTAAGCAATTTGGTTGAAAGCTATAAATCAAACAAAGCCGTTCCAAGGCAAGTGGCTGGAGACGATACTGTCGAAGGGGTTTATACGACTAACACCCAATTAAACAGAACAAAATAATGGCAAATTTAATATCAACCACAGAGGCAAACTCTTTTAAAAAGGTGCTAGAAGATCATTTCGACACTTTTAAAAGGTCTATTACCATACATAAAGAGCCAGTTCGAGTTATTAGTCAAACAAACAATCAGCCGTTTGCTGGGTATGGTGAAAGTTCAGAAGAGGAAAACGTATCTTACGTTCCTCAAAGCAAGTCATTTGAAGGTCTTATTACATACGACAACAAACAAAAAGAAATAGCTTCAGAAATAGGCACATATCAAACTGGAGTAGTAAGAATCAAGGTTAAAGAAAACGCTGCTCAATACATCAAAAACGGTAAGACCGAAAGAATAGAGGTCGATGGTAAATCTTTCAATACAATTACCGATGATAAGGTACAAAATTATTTAGGTTCAATTTTTTATATATTTTATTTACAGGCGACGACGTAATGGCAAAAGTATACGCAGCAAGAATTAAGAAAAAAGCGGTCGAGTCTCTACGAGAGCCGCCAGCTATGAATGCTGCTTATAGAATAGCAAAACAGGAGTTCGAAAAGGCTCACGATGAAATGCTAAAAAACTTTGAATCTCATCCCGTAACTAGAGAGATTGAAGCTGGTCCAACTTCCGAAAACACATCTGGTTCATTAGGAGGATACGGAAATTTATTTAGTTTTATTGGGTTTAGCAACTCTCAAAGACCCGTGGACATTGTTAGGCAATTCCTAAAATTTAGACCTAAAATTTTTAAAAGATCAAGGCTTATAAGAGGGCATAATTCAACCAGTTACGCGTTCAGAGTCCAAATTCCAACTACCGAAGAAATTGAAAACATTGCACCTTCTCCTTGGGGTGGAAGAAGTTGGGTAAGAGGGATTGAGCGGGGCATATCTGGATTAGGATATTTTTTATATAATAGACAAGGATTTGCTGGGTCTAGGTCAATGACGGGCATCCAATCTGATTATAAAGTAAGAAGCTTGGCTTATAGACCTGTAAAATACATGTCAAGTATCTTAAAAACATTTAGAAGAAAGGCAACTTCATCATGAGAGCTCAGTATGACAATACTTTAATGTCTAGTTTTTATCTTTGGTTTGATCACGAGTTATTAACTAGGGGCGAAGCTTTTACTAATTTTGGTTCTTTTTTCTATGATGTAAATAGCCTTTTTCAAGGGTATAACACATACGGTTCTCCATTCAAGCAGTTTGTCTCGGACTCTTCTGTTCCAAATGCTAATATTATTAATAATGTAGTTTTAAACGGAGCCGCAAATAATAGGGGCGTAAATAATTTTGCAGCGATCAATTACGACCAAGGCCAAGTATATTTCACGAGCCCAGTAACGAACCCAAATACTACATTAAGTGGAAACTATGCGGTAAAAGACTTTAATATTTTTATAACAAACGACTTAGAAGAAGAGCTTTTGTTTGAGACAAATTTTGCTCTTAATAATAGAACAAACGCAACAGCGACGGGATTACCACCTAACGCAAAAACTTATCCAGCCATTTTCTTAAAAAATAATGGAAGTAGAAATGAGCCATTTGAATTTGGTGGTGGAGACATGACCTATATAGACGTAAGGGCTATTGTATTGTCTGATTCTCAGTTTAAATTAGATGCTGTTGCTTCAATTTTCAGGGATAGAGGAAAAACAATTATTCCAATAATCCCAGAATCGAATATGCCATTTAATTCTCTTGGGGATTTTGCTGGCAATATTCAGTATAATTACAATACGCTTACAGCGAATACTCCACCAGAAAGTGGGGTTTTTGTTGAGAATGTGTTTGTGAGTAAAATAGGGGGGTTATCTTATTCTCAGAAAACAAATCTAAATCCAGAAGTTTTCAGCATGATCGTTGATTTTGAGCTACAGGACTTTAGGTATCCGAGAGCCTAAAGATAGTTCCCAATAATAAATAAATTATGTAATCTAAAGTAATAAAGGACTAATATTATGCCTAGAAACAGAGTAATCTATCAAAGTGAAGCTCTTTACGCTGGCCCAACTCCTATTGCGCAGAATCATACAGGAGCTAACGCTCCTCAGCCGCTACAGAGAGTTCAAAGCGCAAATTACAGCTTCAATATTGAACGACAAGACGTTAACCAATTTGGTGAGTTGGCTTCTATTGACCGCGTTATTTTAAGCGCACCCACAGTAGCTCTAGACTTTTCTTATTTGGTAGCTAACTTGTATAACGAGTCAAAACTTGGCTTCCACCTTTCCGCTAATAATACATGGACATCATGTATTTCTGGTATTTTGAATAAATCTTCCGATGAGAAGAATTACTTCATCAGAACCGTTGCTGAAGGTTCGGACGTTCGCGGAACCGCGCTAAATGCTGCCAACCAAAATGTTATTGGCATTGGTAACGGATTCATCACGTCTTATACCACGGAAGCTTCAATCGGTAACTTCCCAACCACTACTGTAAACGTAGAAGCGTTGAACATGAAGATTGACGCTACTGCTACTGGAGCCAAGGTTCCTTCGGTAGACCCAATTAATGGTACTGCCGTAACAGCTTATCACTATGATCTTCCATTGTGGAACGCAAACTCTTCAACTTTTGCAAGTGATGCCACTACAGTACTTAGACCGGGACAAATTACGTTAGACCTTCACAAGCAAGGAACTAACACTGACATTGACGTTCTCGGTTCACACATTAGTGACGCCAAAATTCAAAGCTACAATATTAGCTTCGATCTCGGACGTACCCCATTGGAAAAACTAGGAAGTAAGTTCGCGTTTGCTCGTGAAATTGATTTCCCAGTAACTATTACCATGTCCGTTGAAGCTAACATTGGTGACTTGGTGACTGGTAACTTAGCTGACGTTATCACTACTGACGGTGAGTATGACCTTACCGTAACACTTAAAGACAAGACCAACGCGAATGATAAAGCTGCCTATCACATTAAGAAGGCCAAGCTCGATAGCCAAGAGTTCTCAGCCGCTATTGGAGATAATAAGGGTGTAACCCTCAACTTCTCTGCTCAGGTTGGTGGACCAGGTCAAAATGACATTGGCTTCTTTATGAGTGGTGTTGTATAAAAACAAACAAATTAGGAGTTAACCTTAAGCCCCGAATTTTTCGGGGCTTATTTTTTTGTTTATGTGTAATTTTAAGTAAGGTAAAAGGAGTTTTCAAAGGCATGGAGAAGGAAAACGTCAAGGATTTTCTCAGATTTCAAGTTCGTAGGAAGATTACGAGCCTATACAAAAATTTTCTTTTTATTTTAGAAGACCTCAAATCTGAAAGGTATAATATGCCAGAAGAGGTTTACCAACGCCACAGAAAAAGAGTATTAGACTATGGAAATGACACTATTCGAGAGATTGAAGAGTGTTTGGACAACCTAGATATAAGGATTAAATAAATATGAAAAAGTTATTCGAGTTTCACTTAAGCAAAAAAACAAAAGAAACCGTTAAAGAATCCTCAAAAAACGATAAGGGCGAAACCGTAACGACGGAAAAAGAAACCGAGAAAATTCACGATCAAAAGGTCGTTCTTAGAAAACCCAATCGGTCTTTACATGATGAAGCAGAGCTTTTCTATGGTGTTAAGTTGTCTGAAGGAATTAAAGCTGGTTTGCTCACTAGAGCTTTGCTCGCGAAACGCTTTTCGAACGATGGCGGCGTTCTTTCTGAAGATGACAAAGGAAGATACGCGGATTTGTATTTGAAGCTTTATGAAACTCAGCTTGATATTGATAGGCTTTCTCTTCAAGAAGAGAAGACTGATTCTGATGACTCACGCCTTGAAAAATTAATGGTAGAATCATCAGAAATTAGAAGAGAGCTTACAGATTTTGAAATGGCTCAAACTCAATTGTTTGAACAAACCGCTGAGAACAGGGCTAGAAATAAAACTATTCTTTGGTGGTTGTTGAATTTATCATACTTGGAAGACGAAAAAGGCAAGCTTTCTCCTGTGTTTTCTGGGGATACATACGAAGAAAAACTCTCTATGTATGATTCAATGGAAGATTCGGATGATGAATTTGATGAAAATCTTCTCCAAAAGTTAATTTATTATGTCAGTTTTTGGTATGTTGGTAGGGTAACTAACCAAGAAGAGTTTGAAAAGCTTATTGCCGAAAACGAAGGCATTGAAGAAAAGGTGGGTGAAGCCGTAGAAGAAGAAATACGCAAAGAAACGGAAGCCGCCAAGGAAGAATTAAAAGTCGAAACAAACGACGAAAGCCAAGGGAAAAAAGCCTCACAAGCTAAGTCTAAACCCAAAAAGGAAGACAAGCCCAAAGAGCTAGTGGGGGCAAACCAGGATGTCGGTGGAGGCAATCCTAAAAAGGAAGGTTAAAACCTTTCGCACTCTAAGCCCCTTTATAGGGGCTTTTTTTCTTTATGGAAAATGATACTAAGATACCAAAAGAACAACTAAGAATTGCTTATGCGGAGATTCTTAGGGGGTGTTCTTCTATAGAGTTAAAAGAGTTTGGGACAATACAATTAAAACACCTAACGGTTTTTGACACAGAGCTTATTGATGAAAAACGTGAGAATAATTTTACATTAGCAAAAAAAAGAGGGCTTCCCACTCAAGAAGAAAAGCTTGAAGAATTAGCGTCCGAAAACCTTTGGACGAAAGATCAAGAAAAAAAGATCGCAGAATTAGAAGATTTTATCTCAAGGCTAAACGAAACAAAAAGCAAAATGATTTTGAAATCTGAGTCTGAAAAGATTACAAAAGAGATTCAAGACACAGAGGAAAAAGTCAAAAATATGCGTCAAGAGCGCGATGAAATGATTGGGATAACTTGTGAGTCTTTCTCGGAAAAGAAGGCAAATGATTATTACATATATTTATCTTTATTTAAGGATAAAGAATTTTCGGACCCTTTCTTTACAGAGGAAGAGTTTGACGAATTAAATGACGAAAAGCTGACTTATATTATCATCAGTTTTAACAAAGTATCTAAAAGGTTTTCTCAAATAAATCTAAAAAGAATAGCATTAAGCGGGTTCTTTTTAAATAATTTTTACTTGTGCAAAGAAAACCCATTCACTTTTTATGGGCAACCCGTAGTTAATCTCACCTTTAATCAGTCTGACTTGTTTGCTTACGGGCGTTATTTTAAAAGTATTTTATCTGATTTGAAGTCTTCTCCTCCTCCAGACGTAATGGAAGACCCCGATAAACTATTAGAGCAATACCACTTAGAACAGAACAAAGAAAAAATCCTTGGAGATGGAGCCTCTAAGAGCGGTACGGCGACTACTCTTGTTGGTGCTACTAAAGAAGATATGGAGGCTCTCGGTTTATCTTCTGAAGATAGCGATGGGGAAGTGATCAATCTCGATGATGCTGTTAAAGAAAGCGGGGGAACTCTGTCTATGGACGACCTAATAAAATTGCACGGAGCATAATCCATTTTAGTGTAATTAAGGTAGGTAAAAGGACGTAATGGCAGAAAGACCCATAGCTGAAGGCGTTATTAAGTTTACTCCCGATAGAAGGTCTCTTAGGGACGTTGAGAGGGTTGTAGGCAAAACAGTAGGGAAGATCGAGCAAATCGCTTCTCGTGGTGGACTTCTATCTAAAGCATATCAACAGCCTCTCGGCAAAATTACTGGCGCTGTTGGTGAATTCGAAAAATCTCTCGAAGCTTCTCACGCTCGTGTCGTTGCGTTCGGCGCTTCCGCTGGCATCATTTACCAAGTAACCAACGCAATTCAAGCTACTACAAGAGCGGCAATTGAATTAGAGCATAGACTTGCGGAAATCAATATTATCTTAGGAGCTTCGAGGGAGCAGCTTAAAGGTTTCAGCGCTGAGCTATTTAATATTGCAAAAAATACTGGTCAGACTTTCAATTCTGTGAGTGAGGCCGCTCTTGAATTTGCTCGTCAAGGTTTAGCTATTGAAGAAACCCTTATCCGCACAAGAGACGCAATGGTTCTTACTCGTCTAGCTGGATTAGACGTTCAATCTTCTGTGGAGTCTGTAACAGCTACAATTAACAGTTTCAACCAAACCGTAATTACTTCTACTCAGTTAGTAAACAAGCTGGCTAACGTCGATGCTGCTTTTGCTGTGAGTTCTGCTGACTTAGCTAATGCTATTAGACGTGTTGGTAGTTCTGCTCAGGATGCTGGAGTTGGGATAGATGAACTAATTGCTATGGTAACTACCGCTCAGCAAGTAACTGCTCGTGGTGGTTCTGTGATCGGTAACTCACTTAAAACTATTTTTACGAGACTACAGCGCCCGCAAGTAATCCAAGACCTTCAAGCTTTTGGAGTAGCGACTAAAGATATGCAGGGGAATGCTTTGCCAGCAATAAAAGTTCTTCAAAATTTTGCTGATACATATTCATCTTTAACCCCAGCGCAAAGAGCGGTTTCGGCGGAAATGGTTGGTGGAGTATTCCAAGTAAACGTATTAAAAGCTGCTATTGGTGATTTAGGGAAAGAGTTTTCGATTTACGATAGGGCGTTAGGTACGTCTATTGGCTCTACGGATCAAGCTATTCAAAGAAATGCAGAATTAAATAAAACCCTTAAAACTTTAATTAACGAATCTTTAGTTAACTTAGAAAAGGTTGGCGCTGCATTTGCAAATATTACAATTTCTCCAGCTATTAGAAATGTCTTAGAAGCTGTTAACTCTGGAATAGAAGCGCTAGAAGATAAAGCCCAAGGCGATTCTATGGGTATTCGAATGGGTAAGGGTATTCTAGAGGGAATAGGTAGCATTCTTAAAGGACCGGGTATGATTTTGCTTGGTGGTTTGTTGGCTAAGTTGACTTATAACTTTTTTCAATTTTCAACTGACGCAGTAAAAACTTTTGCTGGCTTAAATCAAGAGTCAAGAACTCAAGCTGAAATGCAGCAGCTTATTCAGAATATCCTACTTAAAAATCCAGATTTAATTCAAGCCGCTACTCATAGCGCAGAAGGGTTGAAAATGGTTGAGAATGAAATTCTTACCCTTGTCAAGTCGAGAAACATAGCTTTAGAGCATTCTGTTGTTTTAGCTAACAAAATGGCTCAAGGCTTAAGTAGTGGGGATTTAAGAGCTTTGAATAAAGCTATGGAAGCACACTCTGGTGGAGGAGCAACAGCGGGCGCTTGGAGACCTGTAGAAGCATCTAGAGGCTTGCTTCCTAGTATCAATAAACGTTCAGAAGCTACAGAAGCTATTGGAGCCATTAGCGGCGGATATATGCCGGGTAAAATCAAACAAATGAACGTAGCTGGATTAGGCAAAGTTACTTATAACGACGCAGAGCACGTTAAGCATTTTCCAGGTATGGACCAACCCGCAATAATGCCGCCTAGCAGAAGTGAAGCTGGAAGAACATATAAAGAAAAATTCAAAAACAAACACGGTTTTGATCCTTATGCCTATGGTGGTTATGTTCCTAACTTTCTCAATAGAAAAGTAAGCAAAGAAGAAATAGAAAGAAACATAAAACTAATACTTGACAATGCAAGCGGGGCGGAATCACTAAACGATTTAGTAGGCAAGGTTAAAAGGGCTAGCGGAAATACGCTAAGCACAAAAGACGCTCACAATATAGTTCATAGATATACAGGTAGGCCTGGATCTACCACCAGCAAGGCCGTTCGACAACACCCACAATTCAACACACTTAAAGCTATAGGTGAAGATTTAAGCGAAAAAGGAAAAGCGAAAAGAGCTAATTTTAGAGAGAATTTAGAAAGAGGCAATACTTTTGAAAAAAGACTTTCTGAGCTTGGCAGAGTGCCTTACTTAAAAGGCAAAGACTCATTAGACTTTTCAAAATCTCAAGGTAGAGCTTTGTCTTTTGAAAGGGGCATAAGAAGCCAAATAGGCATAGGCAAGTCAACAAAATATGGAGACGCTCATAGTGGTGCGGGTCATGGGCCAAGACTGATGAGAGATAAGGTCATTAGAGAGATTGCCGATTTGCACGATGCATCATCACTAAGCGCAAAAGTAGAAAGCCAACTTAGGAGTGGAAACACCATAAACCTTAATGAATTAGCTGGGGTAAATTTTTACGATATAGTAGCTGGAACAAATAGCGACGGCAAAACATCTACGGCTACGCCTTTGGAACAGCTTAAAAAGACAGTAAAAAGCAAAGGAGCAAAAGATGCCTTAGCTCAAATCAAAGGAAAAAAGGGAACTTTAGTTGAGTTTGATTATTTGATTGACGCTATTAATCTAAGCAATTTAAAAAATAAAAACGCCGCCTCTGGCTTGATTCCGAACTTAGCAACAAAAATTCTAGATAGAGACTACCTCGAACAACAAATAGCATTGGGCGGTGTCCCAATGAAAAAAACGACTTTAAAAAGCGGAAAAGTAAAAGAGACGCCTCAAAATTCCAGAGAGCTTTATGGATCGATTGTGGAAGAAGCTGCTGCGCGAGGAGTTATTAAAGAAGTTATCACTGGAGTTCCGGGTATTGGCAAAACGACTTATGCAATAGAACAAGCTGGAGGTCCAAATTTTATCAAAAGCATTTCTGAGCTTGGGCCAGGAGACACTTTAATTGCCTTGAGAGCAGCTACAGAAAAAGTAGACACACCAGAGTTTCAATCTGCGAAAAAAGTAACCCACATTACTGGAGATAAAGATGTGGTAATGAAGATGCGCGAAGATAGAAAAGCCAAAGCTAAAGCTGGTAAATCGGACACTATTTTAGGAAGAAACCCAGACGCAGCTTATTTCGCGGAAACTTCAGGCTTAACTACGGAAGCCTTATTGGCTGAAAAATATAGAAATAAATTCAATCTATTAGAGAGGCATTCGGACATGTCTTTAAAAGCAGCGAGTAGAGAAGCCGCCGCAATAACAGAGTTAGATAACGCAACAGTAACAATGGGTAATTTTGGCCCGTATACCAAAGGGCATTTAGAAGCAAGCCAGCAAAGAACAAATACTGGAGAGCTTGTCGTAATGGCTAGTAAAGGGGTAGATAGAGAATACGATCTTGGGTTAACTGCTTCTGAAAAAATAAAACTAATCGAACTTTCAAACCCATCCGCAAAAGCAATTTATTCTTCTGGCGGAATGAAGCAAGTATTTGAACACAAGGGGCAAGTGTATCGACTTGGAGAAAACAAAGAAGCGGTATTTGGTTCAGACAGAGTATTCGGAACAGCAGAAGAAACTGCTGCAATGGAATCTGAAATTCAAGCTTTTAAAACCCAACACGGAGAAAGAGCCAAGAAGTCAGACTCACCAGAAGTAGCCGCACAGAGAGAGCGTTATAAGGGAATGTTTACGGACGATAAAGCAAGGGGGGCAAGAACGCAGGGCTTTAAAGTTACAGAAGCAAAAAGAAACGCATCAAATATAAGCGCCACTAAAGTTCGTAAAGCCATCGTCGAAGGAAATGTTGCTCAAATCAAAGAGTTTATGCCCGAAAGCGTTGTTCCTGTTTTAGTTAAAAATTTACCTACTCTACAAGAACGAGCGAGGCTTATTCAACAAAGAAAAGATAATTCCGCAAGAAAAGAGGCGGAAGCTGAAGCCGCGCTCAAAACGTTTACAGACCAGCACGGAGCAAGAAAAAAAGCAAACGAACCCTTATCAATTACATCCGAAAGGAATAAGCTAAAAGAAGCCGTTGCTTTTCATAAGAAACGCCAAAAAGGCGCTGGTGGTTCCGCTGTTTGGGAAAGGCTTGGGTTGCAAATGCAATTCTTTAATGGGCTAATTCCTAACTTTGCCTTTAAGGGTCTTCACGAAAAAGATTTAGGAAATACGTTTATCCCCGCAAACCCAAAACAAAAAGCGCAGACAAACCTAAGTCAAAAAGCTATTCAGCAAAAAATAGCTCAACAAATTTTAATACGTGGCCCGCAAGATGAAACGTTAATAGTTGGAACAGACTTAGAAGGTAGAACTAACCGCATGACTATTGGCGGCATGAACGCTAGAAAAATTAGCAAAGGGAATCCAAAGTATAGACTCCTTCTTCAACAAATTCCAGATTTATTTAATAATGTAGCTTATGAGCTTGGCCAAGTGATAGGCGCTAAGTTTGACCCAGCGGGAGCAACGGATGCGGTTGCTGGAAGAATGTTTGAAGACGAATTTGCTGCTGCACATGGATTACCCGCCGCTGGAGCCAAAAAGGGATCAGATTTTATAGTAGCAGAAGAAATCGCTAGGAAGCTTGGTACTCATAGGGCCATGCAACTTAAGCTAAGTACTTTTGAAAGAAGTAAGCGTAGGGGGAATAAAATCGTAAATATTGCTTCTTCGTTTAGCAAGTATCTAATTGATATATTAACAAATAATATTAGAAGCCGTGGACTTTCTAGCGTAACTACGCCAGACAATTTCCAAAAAGCAATATCTGTTTTTAGGGCTAATCCAGCGCTAAAAGAAGATTGGCTTTCTTATATGGGGCCAATGGGCCTTAAAGCTCGTGGTCATATTCCAAACTTTGTTCTGGGTCTAGGAGCGGGTAAAAAGCTAGACGTTAGGGGTAAGGCTAGGCTTGGGGACTTAGGCACTGAAAAACGACAAAGAAACATAGACAAGGGCAAAGTTCTTTCTAATGAAGCCATCGCGTATCTTGCGGAAACCTTCCAAGCTGCCCCCCACATACTCGCTTCAATAAAAAGCGGTGGGGTGCTTGAGGGGGCAAGTGGAGAGTTCCAAGCTATGAACACCCCAAGCAGCAGATTCGGTTCAGGCATAAATCTTAATCCAAGGTCTTTTGAAATTTTAAATAATTTACATAATCCCGCAAAAAGGATGACGTACCCCAAGAAAGAAGTGCTTGATGCCGTCTCGACTTTTGCCCACGAAAGTATGCATTCGCTTCAAGCTAAGATAGCGGGTGGGATGCATGGGGATGAAGGCTTAATGGAAGGACCGCTTTGGGCTGGAAAGCATGGAAATGTAAAACCCGAAGAGGCTCTGCATCTTTTGCCGCCCAAAGAAAGACAGAAAGCCGTTGAATACGCTAGGTCAAAAATCCACAGCGAAAAAGCTAGGGATATGGGAGTATACCAAGAAGATTACCAACAAGACTACGAAAAAACCGCTTATTATGCTGGTGCTGCCGCTCGACACAGAGCAAAAGAATTATATGGCTACTCGGCAGGACTTATTCCAGGTCTTGCGGACGCGGTGAAAAGAGAAGAAGACGCTGGTTACTCAAGCGGTCAAGTAAAGGTCGGCTTTGACAGTCGTTTAAAAGAAAGCGGCGGGGTCGGCGTATACAACACCACCGAAGGGTCTTTGTCTCGTGCCGTTAACATGCACCTTGCTGATGGCAAGAACATTTCAGACATTCAAGAACAAGGCGCTGTTTCAAGAGGACACATTCCAAACTTCGCGTCTTTAGATGCATCAGAAATGCAGAGACGCATGGGCGTAGACCCAGATTCCAAAGAGTTTAAAGAGTGGCAAGCAGCAAGAAGAAAAAGGCTTCTCGAAGAAGAGCGAGCAGAACTAATGGCTGGTAGAGGCAAAGCTTCATGGGAAATAAACATGCGAGCTCGTGGGCAAGACAAAGACCGCTCGCTTGAAGCAGAGATAAACCCAGAAAGAGTAGCGGCGGCACAAAACCAAGTTCTAAGGGCAATGGGCGTACCAGAGTTTTTGGCTACTTACGGAACAGGAAAAGTAAAAATTCCACCTCCAGGAGCAGTCTCTTTCAACGTGCAAGACGAGGGCCAAAGGCAGAGGATGAAAAAAGCACACGGCATTAAAGATGACAGCAGACCCACCTTCAACGCGGCGTTTAACGAAGAAGATGCTCGACGAAACGTTGCTATGAAAAAACACGCCATAAAAAGGGGGATGTCAGGAAACGAATTTTTCAAAGAATTCGGAGGAATGCAGAGCCGCAAGAAAGATAATAACCCTGAATTGTTACGTGAACAACGCAAAGTTACCCAACAAGAAATTA
>CEUI01007870.1_pt1 | contig 13057 bp, 15 predicted proteins | sample 531411 | NCBI WGS metagenome assembly CEUI01 (sample SAMEA2622841, study PRJEB7988) | marine metagenome | isolation source: saline water (ENVO:00002010), including
CGCTCATTTTTATGGTTGGAAAAAAGGCTTAAAAACCGGCATGTATTACCTTAGAACACAAAGCAAAGCTTCCGCCCTCAAGGGGCTAGGGGTTGAAATTAAGCAAAAAACTAATGAAAACGATGCAATAGCTTGCTCGTTAGAAAATCCTGACGATTGTGAGGCTTGCGGCTCATAATTCAGTGTAATTATATGTGATGGACGCTCAATTCTTTGTAAATATAATCTTTGGTGTCGTAACCTTCCTCGGTGGATGGCTGCTAAGAGTTATCTTTAGCCAAATAAAAGAACAGAGGGAAGAGTATAAATCTCTGATAGAAAACCATAGACAAGATTACAAGCAAGTTACGGAAGATTTGACCGCTTTAGCTATATCGCTTCCTAGCAAATATTTATCTAAAAATGACTTCAGTGATGTAATCAGGGTTTTAGAGAAGAGGTTTGACAGACTCGAAGAGAAAATCGACGACTTAAACACTAAATAATTTGATTCATATCCATATCTTGAGTATTATTTTAAGGTATGGATATTTCTTTTATAGTCGTCTCTAACGGAAAAAAACGAGAAAAAACTGACCTCGTTTTAAAATCCATCCACTACCAACAAATTCCTAATTATGAGGTAATTGTAGTCGGAGACTATCCAGAAGGAGCAGGTTACGGATTATTGTTGGATCAAAATGCCGCCAACAAAGGCTTACTTGGAGTGATGAGAAACAAAGCTTCACAAGCTACTAAGATGCCTTATATCTGCGTGCTAGACGACGACATGATCCTATCTTTGGATTGGTATAAAAATTTATTAAAATACGAAGGAGATTTTGATATATTAACGAGTCGAGTTAAACTTCCAGACGGTACAAGATTTTGGGATCACGCCTGTTATCAAAGTCCAGATAAAGGTCACTGTCTACTTGAACCCGAAGAAGATGATGAGCGACTGTATATGTCTGGCGGGCAAGCTTGGATAATGAAGAGGGAAGTCGCTGATGAATGCAAGTGGAATGAAAAGTTTTCCACTGGCGCAGAAAGAGCGAATATGAAGTCTCTTAAAGACTATCACGAAGGTAAACATAACGAAGATACAGATTTCGCTTTAAAATGCCGGGAGTCCGGCTTTAAAATAAAGCATAACCATAAGATGATTGCATTTCACGACGACCCACAGTACACCTGTGTGGGTCGCGTCGTAAGAATAAGGAAACCAAATTTACCTGATGGGACGCCTAAACCGCAGCATCAAAACTGGGTTAGGGGGCTGAACTTTTACCAGCCTCCTGAGTCTATTGCTGCTCTTGTAAAAGACTTGTTTGAAAGAGGTTTTTTAGCGGAGGCTTGCGATGTGGCTAGATACGGCTTACAATTTCATTTTCAAAATATGTATATAGGCCAAGCATTAAAAGCTGTAGAAACTTCTCATGGCGGGCAATTGCGGGGGAATAACTGGACTTCTGAAAATGATCCAGAATATAAACAGACGCTCGACTTCTATATAAAACTAAATTTAAACTTTGAGGTTGAAGATAATGGTAGTAGCTAAATGTCCATTGCGAATATCATTAGTTGGAGGAGGAACTGATCTACAAGAGTTTATTGATTACAATGGGTATGGATCAGTTATAAGCTTTCCTTGTAACCTATACTCCTACATAACTCTTTTCTCAGACAAAAACGGCATCAACGCTGTAGACGAAAAGTATGTAGTTAAATATACTAAACAAGAACGACATTCATGTTATGAAGATATCCAAAATGATATAGCACGAGTTTGCTTAAAATACTTTAGGTTGCCTCACTGTCAGATTTCATTTCATTCAGATATATCCTCTCATGGGTCTGGTTTAGCTTCTTCTTCTGCTTATGTGATTAGCGCAATAGAAGCGATAAGAGCTTACTACAATATAAACCTTACCCGGTCTGAGCTTTGCGCTCTCGCCTTAAAACTTGAAAGAGAATTCAATCCTTTAACGGGTATGCAGGATATTTATGGCTGTGGCTTCGGCAGCTTTAAAAAATTAGAGTTCCATAAAGATAATAGAGTTAGAGTCAGAATGTTTCACGGAAGCTTGATAGATGACTACGATAAATATTTAATTCATACAGGGGTTTCTAGAAGTTCAACGAAAATTTTAAATTCTGTTAACGTAAAAAAATTACAAGGACTATTGCCTCTGGTAAAACAATTTGAAAAAACTATTACCCTAAAAGATTCGGATGTCTTTTTTGAAGTAATAAATGAAGGCTGGAGCAAGAAAAAGGAAAGCTCTCCGCTTATAGCTGACAACGGCGACATAAAAGCTATAGACGAAAAACTATCCGCTTCTAAAGAGATTAAAGCTCACAAATTGTGCGGAGCGGGCGGCGGAGGGTATTTCTTAGTTTTTGTGGAGAAGGGTTTTAGTTTAAAAAAGTCTATACCTGAATTTAGCAACAACTGTTTTAAAATACAGGTAGATGGAAAAGGGGTAAGGTCTAAAAAAGTATGAGCATAACGCTAAAAATGGGTGATGAAATAGGGCCAAAGAGAGGCTTTGTTGCCAGCAGTTTTGATTTGCTTCACGCGGGGCATTGTATAATGCTTGAAGATGCAAAATCAAAGTGCGACTACCTTATAGCTGCCTTACAAACCGACCCTACTATCGACAGACCAGAAAAAAATAAACCGATACAGTCTCTTGATGAAAGATATATAGTTCTTAACTCAAACAAAAATGTAGACGAGATAATCCTTTACAAAACAGAAGAAGAGTTGTATGAAATTATACAGTTACTTGAACCAGATGTTAGAATTTTAGGATCAGACTGGGAAAATAAAAACTTTACCGGCAAAGGTTTAATTAAAGAGGTGTATTTTCATGATAGAAGTCATGGATATTCTACCTCAGAATTAAGAAATAGAATTTATAAAGCGGAGGCGAAAAGGTATGGATAAAGTGGTGGTTACTGGAGGTATGGGTTTTATTGGTCGCAACTTAGTGGAGTTGCTACATTATAACGATTATGAAGTGCATGTCATCGACAACTTCTCGACTGAACAAGTCCCACACTACAACTTTGAGTACAAGGTAGTTAATCGACCAAGACCAAAAATTAAAGAGTATGGGCCTAATCCAGTTAAAGTATACGACTTAGACATACAAAGCTCTAAAAATGTAGCCTCTATATTAGATGGAGCTAAATATGTTTTTCATTTAGCTGCGTGGCCCCGTGTAGAGCCGTCAATAAAAGACCCGCTTCAGTTTCATACGGTCAACACCACGAATTCTCTAAAGTTGTTTTGGGAGTGCGTTCAAGCTGGCGTGGAGAAAGTAATTTTTAGCTCTTCCTCATCCGTGTACGGAAACCCGGAAGAAGTACCAACTAAAGAGGATCACAATTTTGATCCCATGAGTCCATACGCTTTAAACAAAGCTCACGGAGAAGACTATTTAGAAATTTTGTCAAGACTCTATGGATTAAATAGCGTTTCTCTTAGGTATTTTAATGTATACGGAGAAAGTCAACCAGTTGTAGGCGCGTATGTGCCGGTGATGGGAATTTTCTTCTCACAAAAAGAAAAAAATAAACCGTTAACCGTTACCGGAGACGGTATGACTAAGAGGGATTTCGTTAATGTAAAAGATGTCGCCAGAGCTAATTTACAAGCGGCGTTAGCTGATTTACCAAAGGGACATAATGCTTTTAATATCGGGTGTGGCGTAAATTATACAATACTTGATATTGCGAGAAGTATAAGCTCTAATATAGCTTTTACAGAAGCTAGATTTGAGCCAAAGGAAACCTTGGCTAATATAGATAAAGCTAAAGAGCTTTTAAGTTGGGAGCCACAGTTTGAATTAATGGATTGGATTGAGGATAATAAACCGAGATGATTTCATTTGCTCAGTTAGGTAAAATGGGTAGACTTGGGAATCAATTTTTCCAAGTCGCCGCAGTTATTGGCACGGCGAAAAGAAACAACTTAGACTACGTTATTCCTAAGTGGAGCGTAAATGAATTTTTGAGTACGCCAGTTCCCGAAAAGGATTATTTTTTTCCGCAAGTAACACATGCTGAAAAGTATTGCACTTACGATCCCATCTCTTTAGAGTTAGAAGAAGGAGAAACTTTAGATGTTGACTTAAAAGGATATTTTCAATCGGAAAAATATTTTATTGATAACGCTGATTTAGTACGAAGTCACTTTTCCCCCTCTGTTGAGATGAGTCATTCTATACAAGAGAAGTACGGCTTTCTATTTCAGGAAAAAGATATAGTTTCTCTACATGTCAGAAGAGGTGATTACTTGTCTTTGACAGATGTTTATACTCCCACTTCTTTAGATTATTATGAGAAGTGTCTTAAAATTTGTAAGCCCAAGAAAGTGCTTGTATTTTCAGACGACATCAAGTCTTGTAAAGATGTTTTTGGTGTTAGAGAAAACTTCCTTTATGTGACAGAAAGAACTCATGATCCAACGGTTATATCCACAACTGCCTCCGCCGAGATGGATTCAAGGCGATATATAGAGCAGGATTTAACCGAGCTTTTCTTGATGAGTTTATGCAGGTTTAATATTATAACGAACTCATCTTACAGTTGGTGGGCTGCGTGGTTAAACGAGAGGCAAGATAAAGAGGTTTTTGCTCCAACCTCATGGTTTGAACCTAATCATCTAAAAAGGATTTGCGATCCAAATAAATTGGATGTGTATATAAACGATATTATACCTGAATCATGGAAAAAAATGTAGCATTTATATTTATAGGCACTGGCAAATACGTAGACTTTTTTGAAGACTACTACGATAGCGTCATGGATACATTTATGCCTGATGTACCCAAAACTATTTTTGCTTTTACCGATAGAATAGATCACGAATTATTCGACCAAGAAGGTGTTAAAACATACGAAATAAAACATCAAGACTGGCCATTTATCACGCTTAAAAGATTTGAGTTTATAGCGCAAGCTGAAGAGGAGTTGAAAGAGTTTTCGGATATTATTTTTATGGACGCTGATATGTATGTGGCGCGCGATATAGGTCAAGAGTTTTTAGATTCTTACTCCAAGCTATTTGGCGTGCATCATCCGGGGCAATTTATTTATGGCGATGTGTGTGAATTTGAAGGTAATCCGGAATCTACTGCTTTTGTCTCAGAAGATAAAAGAGGCAAGTATAGACAGGGGTGCTTTTGGGGAGGGCGTAATCCATATATATTAGATATGATTCTAACGCTTAAAGATAACGTGAGGAAAGATTTAGAGAACGGTATAATTGCAGCTTGGCATGACGAGTCTCATCTTAATGGTTATTTTTGCAACTACGAAAACGAAGTTACGACTTTACATTCGGGATACGCTCACCCGCAAAACTGGAATATGCCAGTGGAAAAAGTAATCGTTCATTTAGATAAAAATATGGAAGAGTATCCCCGATTTAGAAGCGGGGATGTAGAAAACGATGATTAAACTTATCATATTTGATCTTGACGGAGTTTTAGTTGATGCTCGTGAATTACATTACGAAGCATTGAACCGTGCTTTGGCGACTCTTGGGGAGCGATTTGTGATTTCAAGAGAGGAGCATTTGTCTACTTATGATGGGCTTCCTACTACGAAGAAATTAAATATGTTAACCAATAACAAAAGTCTTCCGAGGGAAGATCACGACTTAGTATGGCAAAGAAAGCAAGAATTTACTCACAAAATTATTAGCGAGGAGATGACTTATGATGAACGCTTACGAAGCATTCTCAGAAAATTAAAATCAGAAGGCTACAGGTTATGCGTAGCCTCTAATTCTATTCGTGAAAGCGTCAAAATGATGCTGTTGAGAAAGGGACTGTTTGAATACATTGAATTCTTTTACTCTAATCAGGATGTATCGTGTCCTAAACCTGCGACAGAGATGTATTTAAAATGCATGATTAAAGCGGGAGTTGATCCAGTAAATTCAGTTATAGTAGAAGATTCTCATATCGGTAGACAGGCTGCACTCAACTCGGGAGCGGCATTGTGTGCCGTTAGAAACCCTGACGATGTTAGCTACGAGGCTATAAAAGAAGCGATTGATAAAATGGAAAGTCGCCCAGATTCAAAACCAAAATGGCAAGGCGGAAAAATGAAAGTTCTTATCCCTATGGCTGGAGCGGGAAGCCGTTTCGAAAAAGCTGGCTATACGTTTCCTAAACCCTTAATTGAGGTAAACGGTAAGCCAATGATTCAAGTTGTAACAGAAAATTTAAACATTGATGCACAATTTGTATATATCGTACAGAAAAAACATTACGAAAAATATAATCTTAAGGAGACTTTGAAAATGATTTCTCCCGGCTGTGCAATAGTTCAAGTTGACAAGCTTACAGAAGGTGCAGCTTGCACTACTTTGTTAGCCAAAGAATATATTGACAGTGATGAACCATTACTTATGGCTAATTCAGATCAGTTCGTTGATTGGAACAGTAATGAATTCATGTATTCAATGGTCGGAGATGAAGTGGATGGTGGTATTTTAACTTTTAAATCGACTCATCCAAAGTGGAGCTTTGTTAAGCTTGATGAAAACGGCTTTGTAACTGAAGTCGCAGAAAAAAAACCGATAAGCGATACGGCCACCGTTGGAATCTATTATTGGCGCAAGGGGTCTGATTACGTTAAGTATGCGGAGCAAATGATAGAAAAAGATATCAGAGTTAATAATGAATTTTATACCGCGCCCGTATACAATGAAGCAATAGCAGATGGAAAGAAGATTAAAATCTTTGATATAAACGAGGATGACATGTGGGGTCTTGGTACGCCAGAAGACCTTAAGCATTTCGTGGAAAATCATAAGACGGGAAATGAAAAGTGATCTCAAAACAGGTCTTTCAGGATGTAAGTTGGAGCTTTTTGGAAACTCTTTAGTTAAAACTTCTTCTTGCCCCTCTTACAATAAGAGGCTGCTAGAACAGGCGCGTAAGCAAATCTTTTTTTCTAATTTTCAGTTTAAAAATATAGATTCACCCAAAGTATTTTCTATGAATGGAGGATGCTACCAAAAAGAAAGTGAATTGTATTATTTTGAGATGGAATATGTTTCAGGCTACTCCTTTAAAGATTACCTAGCTTTTGCGAACACTAATCAGATTCTTTTTATTTATGAATCTCTCTGTGAGTATTTTGATTTTTTAATTTCTCAATCTAATTATTACAAAGCGGCCCACGTAAGGAATAAAGTTGTGGAAAAGATACAATCGTTTTCCTCGGTTGAAGAAGAATTTTTAAAATTTGTATTAGACTATTCAGAAAAGGTTGATTTCTCGTCCGCCCCTAAAACCTTTTGTCATGGTGATTTAACTTTCTCAAACATGATTTTTCGCAATAATAGAATTTTCTTTATAGATTTTTTAGACTCCTATTTAGATAGCTTTTTACTTGATTTAGTAAAACTCAAGCAAGACCTGTATTACGGGTGGTCTATAGAGACTCAAGATATTCCAGCGAAAGACAAAATAAGAATATGGCAAACTTTTACATTTTTATGGAAGAAATTGGAAAAAAAATATTATTATTACATTAATCTGGACGCATTCAAAGTTATGGATGCTATAAATTATTTTAGAATAGAGCCTTACTTGACAAATGACCATCAAAGGTTTATCTTGAAGTCCTCGATAAGAAAGTTGGAGTTGTATGAAGAATTTAATCGTGCCAATGGCGGGAAAGTCTAGTCGGTTCCCCGACATGCGCCCCAAGTGGATGCTCACACATCCTGCAACCAATAGATTTATGGTTCATGAATCTATTTCGGGGTTAAATTTGAATTTCTTTGATAAGATTTACTTTGTTTGCCTTAAAGAGCATGAAGAAAAATACAAATTCTTAAAAGGGTTTGAAGATGAACTAAAGGATATGAAGCTAGCGTATCCTAAATCAGAAGTCATTTTACTTGACGAACAAACATCATCTCAGCCAGAAACTGTTGCTCTCGCAATAAAAAAGAGAAATATCAGTGGCTTTATTTTAATTAAAGATTCGGATAATTATTTTGAGTACAAGTTCGACTCGACGAATAACCAAGTTTGTTTTTTTGATTTAAATAATATAGATCATATCAATGCCCGTACTAAAAGTTACATTCATTTAGATACAAATAATATCATAAACAATATTGTAGAAAAAAAAGTTATAAGTTCTACATTTTGTGTTGGTGGTTATGGCTTTGAAAGCGCTTTGCATTTTTTAAAATACTACGAGGAAGTTAAAAAACTCGAAGGCGAAGCATATATTAGCCATATCATTTATGAAATGATGCTAGACTCAAAGGCTTTTCGAGGGGTAGAAACCAAGAGCTTCGTCGATTGGGGCACGTTAGAAGATTGGAATAAATATAAAAGCGATTTCAAAGTATTGTTTATGGATTTAGATGGAACTCTTGTAGAGAATTCGTCCATTCATTTTCCACCGCTTATCGGAACCGGCACACCTTTATCTAAAAATATAGAGTACCTTAAAAAGCAATACTCTTCTGGCAAAATTAAAGTTATTATAACAACCAGTCGGCCAGAAAGTTATAAAGATATAACGGTTAAAGAGCTTAATAAGCACGGCATACCCTACGATCAATTAATTATGGGCTTGCCACATTGTCAAAGAGTATTGGTCAATGATTTCTCTAAGAGTAATCCTTATCCATCGTGCGATGGTATAAATGTACCCCGAAACTCTGATAACCTTCAGGAATACTTCGAAAGTAAATGAGGATTTTAATAACAGGTGCGGCTGGCGGTATAGGCTCAACTCTTGGTTGTTATTTAAATTCCAAGGGGCATGATTTAACCCTTGTCGATAATTTAAACAATGGCTATTTAGAAAATTTAACCGTTAACAATGAACGATTTGGAGAGTTCAATAAAATTGATATTCTAGATACTCAACTCTTGGTAAATTTAATTCGTAAAAAGCGAATACAAATAATCATTCATTTGGCGGCGATAACAGCACTACCTGAATGTGAAAAGAATCCCAAGCTATGCTTCTCTGTTAATGTCTCTGGAACTGCAAGCGTTTTAAATGCTGCTAGAAATTGTGGAATTAAAAGAGTTGTCTTCGCAAGCACTGGAGCGGTGTATGAAAATAATCATTATACGGAATCTCCTTTCAAAGAAGACTTAGAAGTTTCACCAAGACTTTTCTACAGTCTATCTAAAAAATTAGCGGAGGAAATATGCATTTCGTATGAAAAAAACTATGAAATGGAAATTCCTATTTTGAGATTCTTTAATGTCTTTGGTCCTCGTCAGGATATACATCGGAAATCCCCGCCGTTAATAAATTATTTAGTTAGAGAATTCGAAAAGGGTGAAAGCCCTATATTGCATTCAGATGGTAATCAAGCTAGAGATTACGTTCATGTAGATGATGTTTGTAAAATCATTGAGATTTGCCAGTATAATCCATTGGCACATAATAACATCTGGAACGTATCTACAAAAAAGTTAATATCAGTAAATCGAATAGTAGAAATAATTAAAGAAGCTTTAAATAGTCCGATTGACGCCTCTTACAGAGAAGCTGCAAAGCTCTGGGACTCTTACCCAGAACTGTTTCAAGGGGCGATAAGTTTAAATAAAAATATTATAGAGAAAGAAACCAATAAGTTTGCTCTTGGAGATAATCAAAAAGCTAAAGATTTACTAGGGTGGAATCCGAACGAAAACATAGAAGAGCTTATTGCTAAAACGGCGTTGGAGATAAAAAAGCGTGGATAAACCTGATAAAAGATTAAAGGTAGCACTACTATTTTCTGGTCAACCCAGATATTTAGATAACCCGTATCCTCGATCATCCCATAAAAAGCATATTATTGATCGTTACGATACAGATGTGTTTTGTCATACTTGGTGGGATAAAGAAAACGAGTGTTACCCAGTTGGAAGCTGGTCAACAATATCCAAATGCGATTCTAGCGGCAAAGAGTTGGAGATTATTAAAAAGGCTTACAACCCTAAAATTTTAGTCGATGAAACTCCTTGCTTTTTTGAGTTCGAAAAAGAATCAAGAGATTTAATTGACTCTAAATTTGAAGGCCAAGAAGGATGGAATGAGCAAAACTACAGCAACATTCTTTCTTCTTTATGCGGAATAGAAAGCGTTATCGATTTAGTTAAAGATTACTCAATTCTAGAAGGTGTTGAATATGATTTCGTGATCTTATCTAGGTATGATAATATAATTTATAAATTTCCTGATTTATATAAGCTAGAAAAAGACAAGTTTTACCTCTCTGACCATCATCCCAAATTTCCTGATTTGATTTTCTTCTTTGGTTCTAAGTTTTTAGACGCTTTTAAGATTTACTCGAACGTGGACGAACTAGTAAAAGAGAATATTGGCGAGATGTGGGGGCCGTCAATGAATGAACCTCTTAAATTCTTTTCCTACAGAAAACATTTTGATATATCAGATATAAGACCTGTTCCGCTACCTGTTAGAGTGGTAAGGGATGACCGTGGATTAGGAGACACCAATAATTTGCAGCGTTATGGAGTGTCAAAAGATGATTTGATTTCAGGTGAGGAGCAATTAAAAGAGGCTTGTGCGCCTTGGAATCGTCAATCCGTGCAATCTTTCCCTCAAAAGGGGAAGTCTGCTAAAGATATTAAAGTCGCAGCTTTTGTTTTTGGTCAACCACGTTTTTTAGATAACCCTCACACTTTTACCTCTCAAAAAGAAGCGATTTTTGATAGGTATCAAGTTGATACCTTTTGTCATTTATGGTGGGAGAAAAATGGTGAAGATTATGATTATTCCAAATGGGCTGCCAAAGAGGGCGGTGGATTTCATCACCCATTTCTTTCCGATGTTAAATCAGATAACGAATCAATTAATAAAATTATAGATAGGTATAAACCAAAAGTTTTAAAATTTGAAAAGCCATCCACATTTAAAAACGATTCATTAATGTCAGAGATAAGGAAAAGATTTCTGGATTGCTCTTATAATGAGCACAATTTAAGTAATTTTTTATCTCAGGCTTATTCAATAGAACAAACTGCAAAACTTTTTAAAGACTTTGTGGAAAGAACAAGTGGTGAGTACGATTTTATTTTTATGTGCCGTCCAGATTTAGTAATCAATTCCTTTCCTCTCTTAAAAGATTTAGATCAAAATAAATTTTATTTATCCGATCAACATAACGGATTCCCTGATCTGTCATTTTTATTTGGTACAAAATTTATAGATAGCTGTAAAATTTATTCTCATATGATGGAAGAGGGAAACCCATGTATTGAAAATATTCGCAATTCCAACGGCGAGCAATTTAAATTCTCGACTTTTAAAAAGTTTTACGATCTACAGGATTTGACTCCAATTAAAATGGATTTAAAAGTAGTTAGAAACAATGAACATAAAGGTTAATTATGAAAGATAAAGCTAAAGAATACTTTGAAGCGTTTAACAATCAAGACATTAGCAAGTTAGAAGAGCTTTACTCTGACGATATAAGACTTCGAGATTGGCTTACAGAGGCTCGTGGCAGAGACGATGTAATCATTTCTAATCGGAAGTTATTTAAATCAAATCAAAAAATTAAAATTAACATCAACGACATGCACCACGACGATAATGTAGTGGCTTGTGAAATTGAAATTCTTTTAAACAACGACGACTCCCAAAAACGGTTGATGGTAGTAGACGTTATTGAATTCGATGATGATGGAAGAATCAATGAGATAAGAGCTTATTTAGGAAACATATAATGAAGTTAATAGCTCACAGAGGCAATCTTAACGGTAGGAATTTGCAGCTCGAAAATTCTCCCGCTTATATAATGGAGGCTATCTGGAAGGGTTATGATGTAGAAATAGACGTTTGGCATGTCAAAAATGAGTTTTATTTAGGTCATGATGGCCCAGAACATAAAATTTGGGATCACTTTTTTGAAGATCACGCTAGCAAATTATGGATTCATTGCAAAGACGTAAAATCTTTAGCTATTTTGCATTGCGTTGATCAGCTTAATGTATTTTTTCACGATACAGATGACGCGGTTTTAACTTCTCATGGCCACATTTGGACTTACCCAAATAAAGAATTGACGCCGGGTTCGATTTGCGTTATGCCGGAGCTAGGAGTAAATGGTGATATTAAATATTGTTATGGCATTTGTAGCGACTATCCCAAATTATATAAATGAAAAACTTTGATTTAAAATCGTTTATTGGAGGCTGGTTTGTCGGTGATTTTGATCCGACTATAATAAAAACAAGCGAGTTTGAGGTGTCTATCAAAAAATACAACGAAGGCGACTATGAAAAAAGCCACATGCACAAGAAGGCTGATGAAATTACCGTAATTGTTCAAGGCTCGGCTAGAATGAATGGAAAAACTTACAATGAGAACGATATCATTCTTATAGAAAAGGGCGAATCAACAAACTTTGAAGTATTGCAGGATAAGACAATTACTTGTGTAGTTAAAAAGCCCTCTGTTTTAGGAGATAAATACGAAACATGAGAACAGCTTTATGCATTTCAGGGCAACCTCGGCAAGTGAAAGAATGCTTTCCTTACATTCTTGAGAACGTAATATTGCCAAACACTCCCTGCGACATTTTTCTTCATATTTGGTACAACAACCAATGGAAAAATGAAAAATGGACACCTCATTGGGACACAAAGGTGGATGAAAATGCAATCGCGCAGCTTTCGGAGTTATACAATCCTGTAACAATGCTAGTAGAGCAGCAAAAAGAGTTTGATAACAGCGAATTTGATCCTAGAAATACTTTATTTAACGAGGGGCAATACAGGATTGATGCAACCGTAAGTATGTTTTATAGTATAAAAAAATGTAACATGCTAAAAAAAATATATGAGCTAGAAAATAACTTTACTTACGATATTGTTGCTAGAACTCGCCCTGATTTTAAGATTCAAACCAAGTTAAACTACCAAGATTACAACATTAACGCTGTAAATATACGTTTAGATTGTACTCATGAACCCGGATGCACAAACGATCATTTTGCTTTTAGTACAAGTGAGAACATTGACGTTTATTCCGATTGCTTTAACTATCTTGATGAAGT
>CEUI01029125.1_pt1 | contig 13052 bp, 18 predicted proteins | sample 531411 | NCBI WGS metagenome assembly CEUI01 (sample SAMEA2622841, study PRJEB7988) | marine metagenome | isolation source: saline water (ENVO:00002010), including
TTCATTTTGTTCATTATTTGAATGATTTGGAGGTTGGGGCCATCGATGACCTCACCCCAGTTTTCATCTGGGCGGGTCATGAGGATGGTGTTGTCGAAATCAAAGGTGATTGTGGCGTTTTGGAGGTCACCAACCTCATCTGAAATGGCAGAAAGCGTGTCGGGGAGGCCACTAGACCCCCTATTCTCGCCGATAAATCCTCTCCATCCTTCAAAAATGTTATCCATGCTTGCTTGCCTCTTGATCTGTTGGTATAGTTTCTTTCGAAACTTGTTCATTGTCTCTGGATTGTCCTTCAGGTGAGTAGCATAGTCTTGAACAACATCGGAGATTTCCGGAAATTTGTCCAAATCCAGCGGCTTCATCTTCCGAATGGCACTTAGGGCGCCATCTGGACCGTACTTGTCGATCAAGTGCTCTGCTGCCTCGTGGGCAAAGGCATCGATCTCAATATGAAGGGACAAATAATCCTTATGCCGGCCAGTGGTAGCTATCTGCTTTGGGTCGCTTCTCATCTGCTCCCAAGCCTCATCATCGGAAATACCCTTGTTTTCTGCCTGTTTCTTCAACTGGAAGTAGTGAACCATCTCGTGGTTGATCGTTGTTGCCAAAACCTTCACCAACTCATCCGAGTTCAGGTCATCAGGGTTGTAGTTCTCTGCGAGAGGCCGAAGTTGGAGATAAACGAGGTGCATCCCATCTTCAAATCTATACTGGCCAAATGTCATCCAGTTGTTGGGGTACCTTTCGTATGGATCTCCCGGGCCAAGTTCGTATTCCTTGTCGTCAGATGTCTCCACCTCGAATACAACTTCAGTGGCCAGTGTTTTTGAGGCCTCATTGAGTGCAGTCTCCAAGGCGTCTGTGGCAGGAGATGGAGCAGCGCTCATATAATCCCCAGCAGGATCTCGTAAATCATTTAGTGTGTTTGGTAGATCCCAGAAACTTGACTCGGTGATTGCCTGCTTAAGCACACTTTTCCAATCATCTGGAATATATGTTGCCTCGTTGACATATCCTCGCCAATTTTCAAGTAGGAGTTTCATATTACCAGGCCTTGCAGGACCAGTATCGCGCTTTCCACTTGGGCCCGGGGTTTTTACAGTTGTGTCGTGCCCTAAAAGACTTTCTAGCCTTGGGGTTTGATTTTCTTATTCTCATCTTCTTATCGCCAAAGTTGACTTTGACAACGTTGCCCTTGGCATTCTTCACATATACTTTACTCTTTTTGACGTCGCCCTGCATAGGCTTGTTCAAAGTAACTTTGCGACCCTGGTACTCCGCTTCTTCTAGAACGTCATCCCAGAACTCAATGCTCTCGGCAACAGTTCCATCATCATAAGTTGCATCGATGATGTGACAGTATTCTTCTGTTTCATTCAATACTGACTGTAGTTCGTCTTGAATGATTTCTTCTAGTTGTGATTTGGTTAGTTTCATATCCAACGATTCCTTTGTGTGGCTTTTTGTAACTTTACCCTTTTTCGTACCGGAAACAAATTGTTTTCCTTTTTTCCCGCCGGCTTTCTTTTTTGCATCGTCGGCCTTTTTCTCGCCCTTGGACATCGTGGCCCATTTTGATTTTGGCTTGCATCTTTTGGGATTCTTTTGAGCCTTGGCGTCTCCGCACGGTGTTCCGTCCGACTGAACCCACTTTTCATCTCTCCACTTTTTCAATTCGCCTTCTTTTTGAACTGCCTCGTCTTTCTTCTTTCCTTTTCCATAGTTGGGGTCTTTACAGTATTTACTAGCCCCCATGGCAGCATATGCTGACCATTTTCCATATTTTCTCATAGCCCAAGCTTTTCCTTTGGGGCATATTTTTCCACCCTTCTTTTTTTTGCCCTCATCAACTGGCCCGCCTGCACTCTCAAACCAATCCGGCAGCATGCCCTCTAGAATATGTTTCTTGTATTCCTCTTCGGCATCCTCTGGCTTGATATCGCCTGCAACGAGCTTCTGAACAAAGCCGAGAGTTATTGCGTTGGCAAAGATATCTCCGCAGCGCGCAGTTACTTCATTTTTAAGTTGATCAACAATGATGCTCTCACTTGCCTTCGCAACGGCTTCCATTAGATCTTCTGGTATATCAATCTCCATTGTGGAGTATACAAAGTCATGGTGGGGCTTGGGTGAGTCGTGAGGGATTGATTCGTCTTTGACATATGTTTGATCAAATTCAGAAATGCCGCCTTTCCACAAAACCATGCTGTCGGTAATCACATCTGGCTCACCGTATTCATCGATGAGTTCCTGTGCGTATTTGGCAGCATCCTTGTGCTCCCATTTGGACAGGGGGTCTTTATCTTCGTTTAGGAACTTGTTCCAATTTTCAATTATGGGCTTCATGGTAGTTCGTCTGCTTGTTTGATCAGTAGTGATATTTGAAGGGCTGTATTTCTAATATGGTATACAAAGCCTGTTTTATTCAAGATCTTCCACTGATCAGGTGTCTCCTTTTTCAACTCTCTGAGCATACCATCAATATTGATAACACCGCAAAGACAAAACTCGAATCTCTCTTTCACTCGAACCTTGTCTTTGGTTATCTTGTAATCATCAACAGCCTTTCTCATTGTCTCAACAACTTGTTTGTAGAGGTTGTTGATACACTCTGCCTTCTCCATGTTATCACAAGTGAAGTTGGGGAAGCAATCGGTTCTGCGAACATCTTCTTCGGTATCAATATCGTTGTATGTCGTTGTTAGTGTGGTTGTGCCCTCCAAGTAGTTGTTTGGTGCTGCGCAGGAAAAGAAATTTAAAATGGCGACTACGATGAAAACAACAAAGATCATTATTGATTTGAACAATGATCCTGATTTATACTCTTTTAGAAGTCGGTCCATTTATCATATACTCTCCTATTCTGTGTACATCTTCTCGATATCATCTGATTGTGATTTGGGCATCCATGGTTTGGCTCCGCTGCGGCTCCAACCCTTTATGGTTTTTTCAACATGGGGCTCGTCGGCCTTTTCTGTCCTCACATGCACGGCAGACTCGATATACGCATATATTTCATCTCTATTGGAGGAATCTTTATAAAGACTCTTGATTTGTGTGGCAACCTTATTAAGCTCCTCCACGCCCCCAGTATCCACTGCTCGATTGAGGGCCCAACTAATAATGGGCATGTATGTCATCGCATAAACCCCTTTCTCTTCCGCAGGGGTGCTGGCTTCATACAAGTCCACTTCTTCTAGAATAATCTGTTTGAGTCTTTCTTTTGTAATCTTCACTTGATTTCCCCTCTCTTGATTTTCTGCTCAACATCGTATTGAGTGCTGTGCCCATGTTTCTCCCAAAGTGATCTTGCGGTCATTCCGAGATTGTATTTCTTTGTCAATACTTCGGCGCCTCGTAGAGTAAATGTGCCGCCAATATCATTGCGGATCATACCTTCTTGTCTTCCTCTACGCCAGAGAGACCAATAGCGGCAACTTTTTCTCGTTCCGCTTCCACTTTCTTTTTGTGATCGACACTCTTGTATCCCTCCTCCCGGGCCTGTCTCTCCTCCTGCGCTGCGGCCTTTTTCTTTTCGGCATCCTCCCTTTCGCGCTTTCGGCGATACTCGCCGGCGCGCTTCTCTTGCTTGCTACCCATCTCCCAAGCCTCCTTCTTCAGTTTTTTATGGGTCCAATCGGGGTGCTCCTCTTTCAATTCATTATAATATTTGTGTGCATAGAGTTCTGTGTCGCTTATGGTACCATAAGAGTGGTAGGCCTTCTCGACGTCGCCCTCAAACGGGTTAATCTTTTCGTCTTCTTGTTCTCGAATAACCGCTTCAAGCTCTTCCTTGATAATCTGTTTAATCTGTGATTTTGTAAGTTTCATACTTTATAATTCCTCCACGCATAGCGCGTTCTTTTATTTAAATAGTCACCATCTGATTCATTGGCATAGGCTTCCTGCTCAAACGGATTGTTATAATAGGCTTTTTTGCCATCACCATGTTTGGCCATTCCAACAAGCCAGAATATTCCATACAGCATCCACTGAAAAACGAAGAGCATTTCAAGTTGCTGGTGGAAGTGGATTGTCTCGTGTGTCTTCTGTGTTTCAGTGAGTTCTCCACGACACCATACCCACCATCCAATGCTGACTGCCCAGACATTGATCGGAGCGATCTTGGACAGCCAGACGGGAAGTTTGCTGTTCTCAATGAAAATCGGTTTCATTCTGATCCTCCGAACAATTGAACAGTTGATCACGCTCATCAGTATACAGTTCTTTAACTTGAACCATCTTTTCATATTTTTTAGCATTCGCAAATCGATGGTTCCCATCCATAATATTTTGATATTCCCCTGTATCTCTGTCAACCACTACGATTAAAGGATGCCTTGGGTCGGCGTTCTCTATTCTACTTGGGTCTAATGTGTCAACGATTGGTTTATATTTCAACTTATCGTGTAATTCGCCGGTTGTATATGACTCGCACTTTCTTCCATCGCCTTCTTTACAACTTTTTCCTGTAATCTTAAAAACATCATCAATACAAACGTTATCCCACGAAGTATCAAGGCCATGAGCTTCTGTGATAAACTTTCGCCAATTTTCAAGTAGGAGTTTCATCGATCCAAGAATTCCTTCCAAACCTCGGAGACATTGACCTTGACACTGGGCGAATCACTCATTGACATCATTTTGTCATATGAGGCCGTGCGGAGGCTCATCAACTTGCCAATGTATTCATTTCTACGGAGCGCTTTGAACGCGATGTTCTCAGATGAGTACTGACCTGCGCGATCCAATCCGGACTGGCGGAACTTCTTGATTTTATCCTTGAGTTTTGAGGCATAACCGTATGCTTCTTTGTATTCTGCGTCGCCGTGAAGGGTAGACAACCTGTCAATCTGATCCATCAAGGAAACGGCCTTTTTCTCTACATCCGGCCAATCGATGTCAACTGCTTCCTTGGTCGGCTTTGTAAGCCACTCATCCTGCATCAGAGAGTACACGCCGGTTGAAATGTGGGGCTCGTTGGTATCCTGAATGTATACTTCAACCTCGAACCCAAGAATGTGAATGTCGTGCGCACGGTTCCATTGTGATTTCTTGGAATTGAAAAAGTCTCTGACAAGATCGGTGTTCTCATCCACGGTCTTGAAATCAACGAGAATGTGAAGATCGATATCAGAATAGCTTGACCAGTTGAAGTTTGCGAGAGACCCAGTGAATGTAATATCATCAATCTTGATGTCTTCTCCGACACCATCCATGAAGTCCTTGACGATTTCGATCAAGCGGTCACGAATCTCCGGTTTGAGCTTGTCCTCAACAACCCAGAACTTCTGGTGAAGCTCGTCATGCATCGAAAACCCGCCTCTGTCAATGAAGCGGGGGTCATCTTTGATTTCTTCAATAAATGATATCATTCGTCTTTCTCCCTTTCCCATTTTACAAACCACTTCTCTCGCAAATGATCTGGAATGGGTACCGCCTCTCCGTCTCCATCGATACGAACAAACGTAATCTGTGTGGAACAGACGGTCTTCTGTGTTCCGTTGTAGACACTGTGCCTTCTTGCTTCAAGTTTAAGTGTAACAGAAGATGTGCCCATTTTTTCAACTTTTCCATAGATTTTAATGATTTGCGTTGGTCTTACCGGCGCATTGAAGCGAACCTCGGACATGTGAACTGTAACCATTTGCGGTGTACCACATACCTCGGAAGCGAATGCGACGCCGGCTTCGTCGAGCCAAGCAAGCATTTGTCCACCAAAAAGATTTCCGTGATAACCCAAGTGCTGGGTCATCACCTTGTGTGTTGATATCAGGTCCATTATTTCCTCACAATTCGAATTTTCAATGTTTTTTGCTTCATCGGGGGCCCACAACCCTCGTCAACAGGGGCTTCTGGGGCTTCTGCTTCTGCTTCTCTTTCTGCTCTTCTTTCGCCTCTTGCGGCCTTCGCTCTCCAGTAAGCCTCTTCTCTTTCCCAATCAAACTCGTGTAGACGGGACAAGAAGCGAGTTGGTCGCCAATCTCGTGCTGTTTCGGCAGTCTGAGTATTGATATCTGGGTGTCCGAACATCATTGCGTTCTCGTACCCTTGGAACAAGTCGCCAAGCAGATCATCTTTTGCTGCCTTGGGGTTGTGGTTCAGTTCATGCTCACCAGGTGCCCACCCCTCGGACCAAAAGAGGAAACGAGAGTAAACGTTTTCTTCCTCGTCAGAGGGAAACTCGCTCAGTTTTCTGATGTATTCCACATATATCGCCCGCAAGTTCTTGGATTTGTTGAAGTTTTCCAATATTCGCTTGCCGCCCTTCCAGTGATTTTGAAGACCTTGGGGCATTGGCTCTCCCTCATTCCAATCATCTAGATATTTCTGCAGCAGTTCCATTGTTCGACTAAGCATATCAAACATGTTATTGAAACGAATTCGGGGACCGACGGATTCCTCGCCCTTGTACGGACTAAGGTCTTTTTGTAGTTCTCTGCGTGCAGCTTCCGCCTTTTTAATATCTGACTCAACCTTTGTCTCTTCAAAGCTTTGGCTGTCGACCCTCTTCTTGATGTCATCAAGGTAGATCTTGTTATAGTCTTGGAGCATCGCCTCTGCATGCTGCTGGATTTTGTCAAGGTTGTTGTCCATCCACTCCACCACATCGGCGGCGATGTCCATGTGTTCCACTATGCTCCTTTCGTTGAGGGTGAAGATGATATTCATTTCAATGGGAATGATCGCCTTCGGGCCTCGGACAAGTTTGCCACCGTCGCCATCATCATCCGCACCAACGCGCTGACCATACTCTTCCCAGCCTGTAAGCATCTTCGGAATCGTATCTCCCATTGTCCTCGGCGAAGGGGGGCTGGTTACCTCTCTTTGGGGCACTGTGATTTCAACAATGAAGTTTTCCAGGAAGGAGTTGTATTCTCTGTCAATGTGGGCAATCGCGAAGTTTTCTTCTTCCTGGGCTGCGCCACGGGGAGATCTGTCCGTCACTTCGTCAATGGGGAGCTTTTCCTGCCTCGATTTATCACCAGTTCTGATCCCATACTTGCCGGCCGCATCCATGGCTTCCTTTACAGCGAAGTTGAGGATCCTGCGTGCGAAATCGTGCCACTTGATACCCTTCTGGGGGTGTGCTGCTCCGTACTGATGTGAATAGCCATACGTCTTGTCTTCGGATGCCTTGCCGTAATCTACTTCCTTGTCACCCGTAAAGGCAAAGGTTCTCTTTTGTGCCCAGTTCGTACTGGCCAATACAGCAGGGTAGTTGAAGGCATATCCGATCGGAATATTCTCTTCAAGCTCAAATACCAGGCCGTCGGTCTCATCTTCCCAGGTGAAGTTCTTGACGGCACTGAGTTCTTGAAGTCTTCCCTCAATGGCGGATGGTTTAACGTAGCCCTGTTTTCTCAACACTTTTTGGGTCAACTTGTAGATTTTGTCGTAGTTGTCGTCCCATTCTTCTAGATTTGTACAGAAACTATCATAACCATCGGAGTCAGGGCTATAATCATCAGTACTGAACCTCAATCTAATATACAGGGTTTCTTGGCCGGCGTAGTTGATTTCAAACCCATCGTTGTAGGTGTCGACACCGTAGTAGTTGTTTTCCTCATATATTTCTTCAAGAGCAATAACAAGAGCCTCGAAATCTTCATTGAGGGGATATGCTTCGGGGACTGTTTTTTCTGTTTGTTCTTCCTTATCAAATGAGAACTGTATATCTCCCCAGAACATAATGTAGGGGTGCTCGTGGCCATCAACATCATATCCAGTATCCGCGTGTTCATATCTACCGTGGTATAGATTGTAGACTTCTGAAGCAGCCTCTTCCATCTGCTCGAATTCGTTATCGTGATCACGATATTCCGGACTATCCTCATAACGGCCCTCGGCATCGTGGGGTGCTCGGATCGACACGCCTTTTAGGCTCTCAATGTTGAACATGTTGTGAAACAAGTCAGAGGCTATCGTATCGGTATAAGATCCACCGGTCATACGAAACTGTCCCAACCACTCCTTTGCCTCTTCATATGTGGCTACTTCGGGGTTTACGAGAGAATCTTCATATTCCTCTTCCTGTGCTTCTTTGGCCCACGCCGTGATGGCGGGAATGAATCCGGGGTATCTCTTACCATAAACTCTCACTTCTGGTACTGCTAGCTCGTAGTTGTTCTCTCTGTTGATAAAACGACGAAGACGAGTTCTGGCGATGGGTGTCATTCCTGTTTCGCCTCGGTTGTCGTCCTCAAAAATCTCCAATTCGTCATACTCCGAAAGAGCAGCTTCAACCTCAGAAAGAGTTCTTTCTTCAAATGGTTTGTCCGGATCGTCAGCATGGCGAAATAGAAAATCATCTAGATCGCTTGGCTCAACCAGGAAAGCAACGAGACCAGCTTTATCAGCCTCTCTTACGGCGCAGTGGAAGTATTCACCGGTCTCGGCGTGACAAGAGTGTAGGTCTGGAAAATCAGACATTCTTACAATGTCAACGGGATCCCGAGAAATGATGATGGGCTTCTTGTCCATCTGTTCCAACACTTCTGGGTTCTCACGGAAATACTGTAGAGCAGGTCCACCACCCTTTACCAAGGGCTTGTTCAGAAAGTCAATCCATAGATCGATTTTTGTCGCATCCGATCGGCCAGGCCAGAGTTCGCTAGAGAGGAGGTGGTGGAGCATGTAGTTTTCAACGTTGGGGAATTCCGCAGCCTCTGGGTTCCATACAATGTATGCCGGGACGTGGTTTCCTGTTTCGTCGTGTACTTGTTTTGGTGCGGCACTTGTCACAGCTTCGGGCGTACCATATCTGGCCATGATATCCGCATCCGTGAGGCGAAGCTCTTCACCCTTTTCGTTGCGACCGGTCCAGTATCCAGCCGGCAGTCCGACCTCTCCGGCCTCTACATCACGACCCTCGTACTCTGGCATGAAGGTAAAGATTGGGCCCATCTTCATTCTTTCGACACCATTCCAGCCCTGCATGACCATTTTATGGTATTTCTTCCACTCTTTCTTTGCTTCATCGGGAGTATCGGGCGCCCACCTGAATACAATCCCCGAATCCTGGACACCTCGATAGTCATTCCACTTTTCTTTGTTTTCTTCCCAATGACGATTGGGCTTGATATGCTTGTTGTGGATGGTGCTCTTGATTTTGTTGAGAGCCTTGTTGATCTTCATCTTGGCAATCTTCTTGTTGCCCTTGAAGTCCTGCATTTCCTTGGTAATGGTACCAGTGCTGAAATCTACAGTCCAGCCGTTGTCTTCAAAGAACTCGATGATCTCGTGGACGGTACCATCAGGCTTGACGTCCATGAAGATGAGCTTTCTAGAATGGTCGCCAAACAGATTGTGGAAGGGCATGTCTTCCCACGGAGTGTCGGCAGAAAACTGCCTGACACGATCCGCAACCTCATCCGAAATCTCGGTTAAGATTGGATCATTGTGGGAAGGTTTGGAAGGTGCTTTTTTGGATTCGTTTATGTAAGATTTCCAAGCAGAGAAAATGCCAGTGTATTTCATGGTGTGTTATAGCCCTCGTAAAGAACACTATAACTAGTTGGAAATTTACAAAAAGAGCCCCTTAAGGCTACTTGAGCGATGGGTCTGCTCCGCTGATCTCAAGGTCTCGGAGAAAAGAGCGCTTGAGGTTGAGAAGACGATCGAACTTGACCTTCTGCTTTTCATCGATGTAAAGAGCCGTGGGCTTCTTCAACTCACCGTCGATCACCTGATCTGAAAAGTCGTAGAACTTTGAATTCTTCGGCGTCTTGGCAAGGACGGGGGTTGCGAAAAGGACGATAAGGGCGATGGCGATCAAGTTCTTCATTTTTAGCTCCTAGGCTGTTTCAAGTTATGTATACATATTAGCAGAGTGTTGGCCCGATGTCAAGCAATTTATGCAATTTGTGAGGACGGTTCTTCTTCATCTGCCTTGACCAATTGGTTGAAGAAACTACCAATCTCTTCAACGGCGTCCGAATTTAAAATCCGGAACATTCTAAAGTCGATCTGGCCTCGCTTGAACTCCGCTCCACCATCCCGCGGCCTTTCCCACGACGGATTTGAGTTTAAAAGAATTTGGAGTTTCCTTTCATCAATCTCTCCAGCCTCATTAAAAAAGTCAGAGGGCAAGTTCTTCTTGATTTGATCCAACTTGGCCCAAAACTCTTGAGGGTTGGTTAGATAAGAGTAAGTCCGTCGGTCCAGCCCAGAATCTTCCCAGGAAACAATCATATCACGCATCGATGATCTCGTCATGGCCTTGCTCATTCCAAACTTAATATCTGCTTGTGGCTTACCCTCTAGGCTTGGAAAAAGATCTCCAATCGTAATGTTGGCATCGATCGCATGGCCAAATTCCTCTTCCATTGTTGCGAGAATTGTTGTAATATCAGTTTCGTTGGTTTCTTCAAAATTCGACGAACTCAGATAGATGGTATTGTTGGGCGAATTATAAAGCCCGCCGACTCGCGGGTCGTTAAACGTGGCCACGACGTCTTGTGGCACGCCCTGAGCATCTGCGTCGATATCGATGACTTTTAGGTTCTCTGGCTTTATGGTATCCAATATTTTCTTAAGAAACACATCTCTATAATGGTCCCCAATCTCCTCATCACTTTTATCTTTAAATGTTGGAGCATACTGTTTTTTCATAAAGTGTATATATGAATTTACGGAATGATCTGATTTATACCACTCTTCCATGCTCTTTCTTACTGTGTTCTCTGCAGTCTTTACATTTTTTGCCGCACTGTTTGCTTCCGCCGGCGCCTCGATCGAGGGAGCGAGAGACGGGGCTGCCATGGCTGTATGTGCCAGTGGGCCCATCAATACTCCGGCAAGAGTTGTTACGGCAGTTATATTTCTCCCCTTTGTGCGAAGCCAATCCATTATCCCCTCAATCAGTTCTTCTGGGACTTCGCCAGTTTCGCGAATGTTTCGAATCTGCTCTTCGGTAAGATAGTGAGAGATGGCGCGCCGTATCGCTCTTTCAGAAAGCACTTTTTCTGCTTCTTCTAGAATGATCTTTTCAAGCTGGGATTTGAGAATCATGAAGGGATTGTCACCTTTTTTACATTATAACATCAATAAATAGATTTGCAACTCATAAAATGACCTTCGTGTCGCTATTTATAGTATGAGCACGAAGAGTGGCACAGACTGGATGCGCAACGCACAATTCGCGATATTCTGCATTTCCTGTATTGTTGGAGTGATGCTGTGGTATTTCGCACAGCAGAATTCCCTATCAGACAGAATCAACGTGACATACGTTAGCAAAACAGAACTACAACTGGTCAATCAAAGACTTGAAGTATTGGAGGAGTCCATAAAGAATTTGAAAAATGATTTCAACTACCGTCTGCAGAAGATGGAAGACACGAACAACGAGATCATCGATCTGGTAACTGACATCCGGTTAACGCTGGCCAGCTTACCGGAGAGAGATTGATGAATCAAGCTTTTATACTTTTACTAGCACCCTTTCTCGCCCTCGTGGCCATTGAGTTCACAAACCCCCCGCCAACAGACATCATCGATGCTGGATCACTTTGCGAAGAAAAAGAATATTGCGACCTACCCCCGGAAGAACCGGACGTCGCAGTGAATGATGAGATTGAAAAAAAGAAGAAAAAGCCGAAGACACCCTGTGCAAAGAAGATTCAAGAGCAGCAGAGAGAGATCGCGGAGGAGTTGAAGAAGATCAAGGATCAACTCAGGTCAACGAAGCAAAAGAAGGACTAGTATTCTTCCCACCAGTCATCTTCCATTATTCCGGATTCGGAAAAATCAGCATAGTATGTATCCCAATCGATATCCGCAAAGGGCATCCCTTCTTTCCAAGTGATGTCGACTTCGCCGTCCCGATACATGTCGAGGATCATGCAGAGCGCATCGAGGTCGGGATGGAGGTTCCACTCGTGCTCCATCTTGCGGATCATGTGTTTGAGTTTGTAGATGTTGAAATCGTACACTTGGCCACCATCCAAAGATCGCCAATTTTTTTGTCGGAAATTTTTTGTATCCTCGTTATTTCCACTTCCGCTAACTCGTGTATTGACGTCGCTCATCCAACTGCTCCTCATCAGTAAGTAGGGATTCCGTTCTCGTCCGCTTTGGTCACATCAGAAATGACGTGGGACGGCAAGAACTCCTTGTTGACACCATTGCATGAAGCACAAGCAAAGATTTGCACGGGCACGACCATTTCTTCGCCAGTAGGTGAAGTAATGGCGCTAATGCGCTTCAACACAAATGAATTGTTGAACACGTGGGCCCCACAACTCTCGCACACGATCGTTGCGGCGGTATCCACCTGCTCACGAATGTTTGTCATGATCTTTTGTGATTGTGCCTTTTCAGCACCAGCTTGCGTCATGTTGGCCGCCATGGCCTGCGCAGCCTGCTTGAAGATCTCGGGGTCGAAGTTGTTGTCTTGCATCGTGTTTTTCTCCTTGTGCCACAATCATACCACAGTTGAATCAAATGTTCAACCTTTTTTATAGCAGGTTCAAAACAATGTGGGTCACCACGACGATGATGAGCACTTCTTTTCTTGTGGGGTATTGGTTCAACTCACCAAACCAATCACGAATCTTGTCCATCATTTTCCTCTTCCTCCTTTGGTCCTTCACCAGAGCAGATCAACACCAGTTCCTCATGCCATGCGGGAAAGATCATGTCGTTGTTCCAGTATACCATGTAGGATATCAGGTCTCCCAGCGTACCCTCGGCGGTGATGATCCTGTAGATGATGCCATGTGTGGCGTTTTTCCACACTTCATCAACATACCAGGGGGGACCGCCATGTTCGCCATTCCATCCTACGAGATCCCCCACCTTGAACACCGGTGACTCGTTATCCATCAAGAGTAACTAGTCTTCTGCGGGAAACCACTGCCAGTACCCTGCGGCGATCTCTGAACGCAGATCAGTGTCTCTATATCGATCGGGCTCGGTGGAGGCGGGCCAGGATTGGCGTGGGCCTTTCAGCCAGTGAATGCGCCAGTATGCGGGTTGGGCTTCATTGATCCGCCCTGATAATTCGGCTTGTGTACAATATCGAAGAATTCCGACTTCCTGAGAAT
>CEUI01005298.1_pt1 | contig 13015 bp, 18 predicted proteins | sample 531411 | NCBI WGS metagenome assembly CEUI01 (sample SAMEA2622841, study PRJEB7988) | marine metagenome | isolation source: saline water (ENVO:00002010), including
CCTATAAAAAAGCTAAAGCAAAAAAGAAAGCCGCCACTAAGAAGAAAGCTAAAAAGAAAAAATGATGGAGCAATCTAAGGGACTTGGAGACACAATCGACAAGATCACCACTAAGACTGGTGTTAAAAAAGTAATTAGAGTTGTAAGTAAAGCTATAGGTGCTGAAACTTGCGGCTGCGAGAAACGTAAAGATAAATTAAACGAATTATTTCCATATAACAAAAATAAATAAAAATGGCATATCAAAAACTACAATCAGGAGTCGCACTTTCAGTTATCCCTTCTGATCATATTAATATACCAAATCCCTCTGGTTTGTTAGATAATAATAACGGAGCAATAACTGGAGTTGCTGTTGGGAGCAGGAATCTTGAAGGATCAGGATCATCAACATTTACAGATGGAAGTTTAAAAATTGGAGATATTGTATATCACGAAGGAGCAGGAGGTACGCCTAGACAAGCATTAAGAATAATAGCTATAGTTGATGCCACTAATTTAACAGTAGATAATGGCAATGGAGCTGCGCCTACTAATTCAATAGCAGCAGATTTTAGAATATATAAAGATAGGCGTGAAGCTTGTGTATTATATGTTGGGGGAACTGGTAATTTGAGTGTTAGAATGGCAGGAGGAAATAATAGAGATAGTGATGTACTATTTAATGCTGTAGCAGTTGGATATCACCCTATCCAAGTATGTCAGGTTAGAGTTACTGGTACTACTGCTACTGACATTGTAGCTCTTTGGTAATCTTTAAAACCTATAAACCATGTTAGTAATCGGAAACGGTATTTTTATATAAGAAATTAAACCCCCATAGAATGAAGCCCTTTATTTTGGTAATATTTTTTTTAATATTACAATCTTGTGCAGATGAATATAATAGTTCAAATATTGATTCATTTGATTTTAATGCAATACAAATTTTAAGAGATGGCACAAAGGTAGACACTGTTAGCGTGGATACGTTGCCTGATGCGAGTTTATAAATAATAGACCCATGAATATAGATAATTGGTTATCCAAAAATGTACGACCTATCGTTTTATTATTTTTAGTATTAATGACAATACTTTTAATTTTTGTCGATGGAGTTTTTGCAAAGTTCAACGTAGCAGACAACTGGATTAGTTTGTTAGAGTTAGTGTTGATTACTGTTATAGGTGCGTATTTTGGGGGAAGATCTTTTGAGAAATTGAAAGATATTGATTTGAAGAAAAAAAATAATGATTAATAAAAAACTAAACCCTTATGGACCAATTATTATTTACGCTATTAGAACAAACTCCTGTGATAATTGCTTTAGGCGTTGGTATATATGCATTGTGGAAGGATAAAAAGGAGACAAAAGTAGAGATGACAGCAGAAAGGGAAGCATCAAGAAAAGAATTAAAAGAAGTAAAAGATCAACACGCAGTTCATTTAAAAGAATTAAATACGTATATTCGAGAAAGAGATCTAGAAACGCTTGGTGCATTAGAGGAAGTTACTGCTGCTGTTGGAACAATACAAATTATGCTTAATGAAAAATTAAGATCCTTATAATAAATTTTTATTATTATGCTGAACAATGAATTAAACTACGAAGAAGCAAACGAAAGACTTTTGTTGTTTATTAAGAAACAATCTGAACGAATTGAGAAATTACGCACAAAGTGTAATAAACGTAAGGGTTGTGGCAACAATAAAAAAGATGTTTCTAAAGAAGAAAAAAAGGGATAAAGGGAAGGTTTAATATTTTCACTTTAGGCTAAACTACCACCTTGCCCTTTTCCTTTTAAAACAATGAGATGGGGTAGTAATTTATAAATTTATTCTTTAACAAATTTATAGTAAATTATTATAAGGTTTTGGTAGCAACTGCCCTGTCTCTTTTTAAAATATAAGAAAAGATGGAATTTTTGTATTTATTTTTTAATTAATAGGATGTTTAAAATAAGTGTTGTAATATGGTTAATTCATCCATCTTTTCTTTTTTTTAAATCTTAATCAATGCAATTAAAAAAAGGTAGCACAGGAGAATATGTCAAACAGTTACAGCTTCAACTAGGTATAAAGGCTGATGGTGTATTTGGTCCAAAAACTGAACAGGCAGTTAAACAATATCAGAAAGATAATGGATTAGCAGTCGATGGGATTGTAGGACCAGCTACATGGGCTGATATTAATAAGTGCAAAAAGAAATATACAAAAGACCAAGTTTATGATGCGATAAAGAAAAAGGGATATAAATGGTTTGACCAGGGAAGTTATGACTTAAACATTGTAGGCATACGTAACTCATCAACCAATGGCAAAGTAACCAATCATTATGATGATTGCATAACCCTATCTTATAAGGCTTTTGATAAATGGCACTTCCACTGTTGGGCAGCAACTACCGATCCTGGACTTTACTGGATAGATAATCCTATGAACTCTAGAGGAGGTTGTGCAATATTAGTTCCTGACCAATATAAAGATGTTTATAAAATTGACAAGCACAGTGGGAAGTATGAGGCGTTATGTCAGAGGTTAGGCAAGGTAAAGGTATACAGAGATGGCAACAAAGATGATGTGTATGACTATGACGAAAAAAAAATTCAGGATGGGTACTTTGGAATAAATATACACAGGTCTTCAGCATATAAGGCATCTACATACATCAATAAATACAGTGCAGGCTGTCAGGTTTTTCAAGACCCTGATGATTTTGATGAGTTTATGGCTGTGTGTCGTATGGCCTCAAGCGTATGGGGAAACAAGTTTACCTATACTTTAATTGAGTCTTCGGATATAGAAAAATAAATTTAATATATTATACACTATGACTAAGAGAGATAAAATAAAAAAGTTAATCAAGGAAAATGAAATACTAGAGGAAAAGATAAAAGTATTAGAAAATGTTATAAAAGACTTCCATGAAAAAATGAACGGTCTTTTAACTTTTTGCAAGATACAGGATAGACAAACTGAAACTGAGATATTACAGAGCAAGTTTAATAATATGTATCAAGATAATGATTAATGAAATTATCTGCAACACATATAATTTTTATTATTCAGTCTATTTTGTTGTTAATATTATTTTTTATTATAATATTTAGAAAACCACCTGAGCCTTATATAAATTACAATAAGATCAGGATGAATATGCAGGAGACAATAAATGTATTGAAGTATGAGTTTGATCAGTTGCAAAATGAAAACAATGTTCTTTACGCAAAGATAGATTCTTTAAGGCTTTCAATACCTGATAACAGGAGAAATCTTGATAGGATAAGTGAAGAAATAAATAAACTTAAAAATGCGTATACTATTACTAATTATAGCGACAGTAGTGATATTGCCCTTATCCGCAGATTGTCAAAATAAGGTATGTGTTGAAAGGCATATTTTAGAAAAGGTTGCTAATCAACTTGACAGTTTTGAGGTAGCTAAACAGATACAGGATAAGTGCGAGAAGTTTAAAGATTCTTCTTTAATGATAATATCTACACAGCATATGTTGATAGACAACTTAGAGGTAATTATTGGGAATCAGAAAAAGCAGATAGGTACGTTAGAGGAGGTAGAAGTAGAGTACAATCAGACGTTAAAAGTAAGTGATGAATATATAAAGAGCTTGAAGAAAGAGAAGAGAAAATTAAAAACAAAATACACCATTAGCCTTGTGGGTGGAGGTGTTTTAACAGTAGGTTTAACTACTGCACTATTAATAAGTTTATTTCAATAAAATATTCTAAACATTAGAGGGGGTGTTTTTCATGCTAGATATATTCAAACTCCTCTTTTGTTTAGATTTTAAATTATAATAAAATGACCAAATTAACTGAAGATGAATTAAGTTTAATTCAAGGCTTAACATCAAAATTAAGCAATGCAAAAATGATGCTTGGAGATTTAGAAATGCGTAAGCACGAAATCTTTATTGAACTAGATGCATTAAAAAATACGTTTAAAGAAAAAGAGAAAGAATTAATTTATAAATATGGACTAAACTCGTCTATAAATATGCAGACTGGCGAGGTCACTAAAAAAGAATAACAATGCCAAAAATAAGCTCATATGGAACTACTACCCCTGTCTTGACAGATAAGCTGATAGGGACAGATGTAGGAGGATCTCCAGCGGATTCTACTAAAAACTTTTTATTATCAGAGATACAGACTTTGTTGTTTACTGTGGTAGCTGGGTTGCCTGAATATGCTGATAACGCAGCAGCAGTTGCTGGTGGATTAGCAACAAATAGCATTTACAAAACAGCAACAGGAGAACTTAGAATAGTTGTATAAAATGGATATAAGAAAGATATCTATAGGACCAGATTATAAATCAAGTATGAACTATGTTGTAGGACAAAAAGTTTTAGGAGGTAGCTATGCTATTCACCTTATCCAAGAAAAGGATGGGGTTTTAAAGATATGGCTAGAGAAAGATAATGAGGTTACCCTTTGGAAGTCTTTCAATGTAGCAATGCCATCGTGTATTGAGTATAATATAAACTTTTAATATGAGATCACCGTATAATTTTATAGTTAGACCTGTAGGTGGAAAGCGTTACATTAATGAAAAAAAAATTCAGGATGTTACATTTGTTGTAAATACTTCTGAAGAGAATCATAAGGCTTCCAATAGGATGGCTGAAGTTATAGAAGTTCCTATAGGTTATAAAGGAGATGTTAAGAAAGGAGATATTCTGCTTGTTCATCATAACGTATTTAAGTACTACAATGATATGTATGGTAGAAAAAAAAGCGGAAAGAGTTTTTTGAAAGACGATTTATTTTTGGTTGATCCCGACCAATTTTTTATGTATAAAAGAAAAGATGAGTGGAGGGCATATGATAGATATTGTTTTGTAAAACCAATAGAAAAAAAGGTTAAGACAATTGATACCAACGATAAAGAAGAACCATTGATGGGTAGGATGATTTATCCGAATAAGTATTTAAAAAGCAAGGGGGCTACAGAAGGTGTAGTAGTAACTTATAAACCTAATTGTAACTATGAGTTTAATGTGGAGGGGGATAGATTGTACAGACTTTTTGACCATCAGATAACTATGGTTTTATGAAAGAAAAAAAAAGAAGGATAATAAGCGCAGGGTATAAGGCAGTAGATGAATTAATAAAGATTGCCGAGGAAGAAATTATTAAACCTAATCCTGACGATGAGTTAGCAGCGGATAGATTAAAAAATGCTGCGGCTACTAAGAAGTTAGCCATCTTCGATGCTTTTGCTATCTTAGATAAGATAGAAGAAGAAAATAATAAAATAGACTCTACTGTAAATATTGATAACAAAATAACCACAAACCAAGGATTTGCAGAACGAAGATCAAAATAAATTATTTTCTATAGTAGATGACTACATAGACAAGGCTGTGATAAAAAGAAAAAATCGCAGCCAGTCTTGGGACTATGGCTACAATAAAGAATATGATATCGTTGTAATATCCAAGGATGGGAAGATTGGGCAGATACTAAACATAAGAGGTTTGTTAATTGCTCTTCCTGCTACTCCAAAAGAATGTTACTCAAGGTCGCATTATACTGAATCACAATATTGGGAAAGACAAGAAGAACCAAGAGAGCTATCTAAAATAAGTTCTATATTTCAATGGAATACTATGCCTAATGATTTTAAATCAAAATGGGTTGAGTATATAGAAAATGAATTTGATAATAGGGAGTATGGCTACTGGTTTATGAACAATGGTAAACCTACATACATAACAGGTTCTCATTATATGTATTTGCAATGGTCCAATATTGACATAGGATATCCCGACTTTCGTGAGGCTAATAGAATCTTTTATATATATTGGGAGGCTTGTAGGGCTGACGATAGATGTTTCGGTCAAGTATACTTAAAAATTAGACGTTCTGGATTTTCATATATGTCATCTTCCGAGTGCGTAAACGTAGGCACATTAGCAAGGGATTCACGTATAGGTATATTGTCAAAGACAGGATCGGATGCTAAAAAGATGTTTACAGATAAGGTTGTTCCTATAGCTAGGAAGTTACCATTCTTTTTTAAGCCTGTTCAAGATGGTATGGATAGACCGAAGACAGAGCTTGCCTTTAGAGTCCCTGCTTCAAAGATTACTCGCAAGAATATGTATCAAGAAAACCTTGATGATATTGAGGGATTAGACACAACTATAGACTGGAAGAACACTGACGATAACTCATACGATGGTGAGAAAATGTTATTGCTTGCACATGATGAGAGTGGCAAGTGGTTGAAGCCTAATAACATTCTTAACAACTGGAAAGTTACAAAGACTTGTCTTCGACTAGGTAGAAAGATTATTGGCAAGTGTATGATGGGTTCTACCTGTAATGCAAAAGATAAAGGAGGAGGTACTTTTAAGAAACTTTATCAAGAATCATGTATTACTAAAAGAAATAGAAATGGTCAAACTAAAACAGGGTTATATAATCTTTTTATTCCTATGGAGTGGAACTTAGAAGGTTTTATAGATAAGTATGGAATGCCTGTATTTAACACACCAGATGAACCTATAGAAGGTGTAGATGGAGAGTTTATAGATCAAGGGGCTATAGATTATTGGGAGGCAGAGGTTGACTCTTTAAAAGGAGATTCAGATGCTTTAAATGAGTTCTATAGACAGTTCCCAAGAACAGAGTCTCATGCATTTAGAGACGAGAGCAAGGCATCCATATTTAACTTATCTAAAATATATCAACAGATAGATTATAATGATTCAATGATTAAAGACCACGTTCTGACACGAGGAAGTTTTTATTGGCAGAACGGAGTGAAAGATACAAAAGTGGTGTGGACTCCTAAAAAGAATGGTAGGTTCTTAGTGTCATGGACTCCTAAAGCAGCTCTTCAAAATAATGTCCGAATAAAGAATGGCCTAAAATATCCTGGCAATGACCATATGGGGTCATTTGGTTGTGACTCTTATGACATATCAGGAGTAGTAGGGGGTGGTGGATCTAATGGAGCGTTGCATGGACTTACTAAGTTTCATATGGATGAAGGTCCTATTAACCAATTCTTTTTACAGTATGTGGCACGACCTCAGACTGCTGAGATATTTTTTGAAGAAGTATTAATGGCTTGTGTGTTTTATGGTATGCCAATATTAGTAGAGAACAATAAGCCAAGACTTTTGTATCACTTTAAAAACAGAGGATATAGAGGATTTAGTTTAAATAGACCTGATAAGCCATATAATAAGTTATCAAAGTCAGAAAGGGAGTTAGGGGGTATACCAAACTCATCAGAAGCAGTAAAGCAAGCTCATGCTTCAGCAATAGAGTCGTACATTGAGAAGTATATAGGGTTTGATTTAGAAAATATAAATAGACCTTCTGATGAGATAGGTGATATGCCTTTTATTAGAACACTAGAAGACTGGGCAAAATTTGACATTAACAATAGGACAAGATTTGATGCAACAATAAGTTCAGGATTGGCAATAATGGCTAATCAAAAGCATTTATATACACCTGTAAAAAAACAATCAAAAATAAGTATTAACTTTGCAAGATACAATAACAAAGGGACAACAAGCCAAATAATAAGACAATGAAAGAGGTAGAAATAAATATATCAGCACAAAAATTCCCTAGTCAACTAACCTCAGATGCCGAGAAAGCTACTGAAGAGTTTGGACTACAAGTGGGACAAGCAATACAATACGAGTGGTTTAAAAAGGATGGTTCTCAATGTAGATTTTACGATCAGTGGAGACAGTTCCACGAACTCCGATTATATGCTCGTGGGGAACAATCAATAGCTAAGTATAAAAATGAGCTTGCTGTAGATGGAGATTTATCTTATCTTAATTTAGATTGGACTCCTGTGCCTATCTTGCCTAAGTTTGTTGATATTGTTGTAAATGGAATGTCTAATAGATTGTTTGTTGCAAAAGCACAAGCACAAGATGCAATGTCTCAAGCTAAGAAGAATAAGTATCAAGATATGATAGAGGGGCAGATGGTTAGTAAAGATATTCTTAATATTATAAAAGAACAATCAGGTGTTGATCCTTTTGTTATGCCTCAAGAAAATCTTCCTAAAGATGATGAGGAGTTGGCTTTGTATATGAATTTAAACTATAAGCCAGCTATAGAGATTGCTGAAGAAGAGGCTATTGATACAATATTTGAAGAGAATCATTATTATGACCTTAGAAAAAGACTAGACTATGACCTAACAGTCTTAGGAGTTGGAATAGCCAAACATGAATTTTTACCAGGCGCTGGTGTTGATATATCTTATGTTGACCCTGCAAATGTAGTATATAGCTATACTGAAGACCCACACTTTAAGGATTGTTTTTATTGGGGTGAAGTAAAGACCGTTCCAATGACAGAGTTGATGAAAATAGACCAATCTCTGACAAAAGAAGATCTTGAAAAGATATCTCAATATAGCCAGTCTTGGTATGACTATTACAATGTGTCACAATTTTATGATAGTGATATTTTTTATAAAGACACCTGTACTCTTTTATATTTTAATTATAAAACAACAAAGAAGTTTGTATATAAGAAAAAAATATTAGAAGGTGGTGGATCAAGAGTTATTGAGAAAGACGATCAGTTCAATCCTCCTACAGAGATGATGGAAGAAGGTAACTTTGAGAAAATATCTAAGACCATAGACGTTTGGTATGAAGGCATTATGGTAATGGGTACAAATATAATTATCAAGTGGGAGCTTGCTGAGAATATGGTAAGACCCAAGTCAGCATCTCAACACGCAATGCCAAATTATATTGCGGTTGCTCCACGAATGTACAAGGGAGTTGTTGAGTCTTTAGTAAGAAGGATGATACCCTTTGCTGATTTGATACAGATGACACACTTGAAGCTACAGCAGGTTATATCTAAAGTTGTACCTGATGGTGTGTTTATTGATGCTGATGGACTGAATGAGGTTGACCTTGGAACAGGAGCAGCATACAATCCAGAGGATGCTTTGAGATTATACTTCCAGACAGGTTCTGTTATAGGAAGGAGTTACACGCAAGATGGCGAGTTTAATAATGCAAGAGTTCCCATTCAACAACTTACATCTAACTCAGGAGCTTCAAAAACTCAGATGTTGTTGTCCAACTATAACCACTATCTAAATCAAATTAGAAATGTCACTGGACTAAACGAGGCGAGAGATGGCTCTACTCCTGATCCTAATGCGTTAGTGGGCGTTCAGAAGTTAGCTGCGTTAAACTCAAACACAGCAACTAGGCATATCTTAGATGGAAGTCTTTACTTGTATCGTACATTGGCAGAGGCTATATCTTGTAGAATTGCTGACATATTAGAATATGCTGATTTTAAAGATGATTTTGCGAACAAAATTGGTAAGTATAACGTAAGTATATTAAATCAAATATCTGATTTATATATATATGACTTCGGAATTTTCATAGAGGTTTCTCCAGATGAAGAAGAAAAAGCGCAGCTAGAGCAGAACATACAGATGGCATTGTCTAAGGGAGATATAAATCTTGAGGATGCTATCGATATTAGGGAAATAAAGAATATAAAGCTTGCTAATCAGTTGTTAAAAGTAAAGAGGGTTGCCAAACAAGAAAAAGAACAGCAGATGGCTATGGAGCAGCAACAAATGCAAGCTCAAACACAAATGCAATCTCAACAGATGGCAGCACAAACAGCAGCACAGAAGATAGAGCTTGAGGGTAGGATGAAGATGCAGGTTAAGCAAGCGGAGATAGCTTTTGAGATTGAGAAGATGAAGATAGAGGCTCAAGTTAAATCTCAGTTGATGGAGCAAGAGTTTCAGTATAACCAACAGATTAATCAGATGGCTAATCAAGCTCTTTCAAATAGAGAGAAGCAGAGAGAGGATGCTAAGTCTAGTCGTATAAGTCAACAGAACTCTGAGCAGTCACAATTAATAAACCAAAGGAAAAATAATTTACCTCCACAAAGGTTTGAGTCTAATGAAGATAGTTTAGATGGCTTTGATTTAGCGGAGTTTAATCCAAGATAAAATATTTTTTAGTAACTTTGTATAAAATTTTAATATAATGGAATTTAAAGTAAGAGAAGTAGAAGGCGGTGAAGAAAAGTCTTTAGCTCAAAGAGAGCAAGAGGTTCTTGACCAACACGAACAACAACAACAAGAGGTTGTTGAAGAAAAACAAACAGAGACACCTCAAGAAGATACCTTAACAGATGATAGGGTTCTTGAGTTTTTAGGAAATAGATATGGTAGAGAAATAAAGTCTTTTGACGATTTGATGTCTGAAAGACAAGAGCAGGAAGAAATGCCTGAAGATGTATCTGCCTACTTGAAATATAAAAAAGAAACAGGAAGGGGGATAGAGGACTATGTTCGTTTGAACAGGGACTTTGACTCCATGAATGAAGATTCTTTGCTAAAAGAGTATTACAAAGCCACAGAAGATGGCTTAGACAGTGACGATATTGATGTCCTTATGGAAGAGTTTCTGTATGACGAAGACATTGATGACGAATCTGATATTAAGAAGAAAAAGTTAGCAAAGAAAAAAGTATTATCGAAAGCAAAGAAACACTTTGAAAAGCAGAAAGAGTATTACAAACAACCGCTTGAGTCAAGTGGCAGTTTAACTAAGGAGCAAGAAGAAGAGTTAAGTGCTTATCGTAAATATATAGAGTCTGCAAGCACTCAGAAACAGGAGAACGAAAGAAGGCAAACATGGTTTACCGAGAAAACAGATGAGTTATTTAATGGTGAATTCAAAGGTTTTGAGTTTAATCTGAATAACAAAAATGTAACTTTCAAACCTGGATCAGCTGATGAACTTAAAAAGTTGCACTCAAATCCAATGAACTTCGTAATGAAGTATTTGGATGACACTGGGCTTTTGAAAGATTCAGCAGGTTATCACAGAGCGTTAGCAGTAGCAATGAACCCTGAAAAGTTTGCTGAGTTCTTTTATGAGCAAGGCAAAGCTGAAGCAACAGAGGATGTTATGCGTAAAACCAAGAATGTTAACATGAGTGAGCGTAGAACACCAGAAGTTACTTCTAAGGGAGGAATGAAAATTAAGTCTGTGAGTACACCATCGTCTCGTGGACTAAAAATTAGAAGTAAAAAAAATTCGTAAAAAACTAAAAAAATTATAAAAAATGGCAGGTACATTTAATGCATTACCCACATTCGGGTTGCAGCCATCGGCAACACAGATTCCAGTGGCATCAAATTATTTAACAACTTTCGACTTCTTAGATCAGTATCTACCTGATACTTACGAAAAGGAGTTTGAACGTTATGGAAATCGCTCAGTATCATCATTCCTTAGAATGGTGGGAGCAGAACTTCCTTGTGAGTCTGACCTCATCAAATGGGCAGAGCAAGGTAGATTACACGTAAAATACACACAGGTAGGAACTGCTGCTGTGGCAGGTACAGACAATCCAGTATTTCAAGTAAATGATGCTTTAGCGACACCCGATGGGTATCCAGCAGGTGTTGTTGCGGCTAAAAACATTTCTTCTACAGCAGGTGCTTTAGGAACTGCTGGTATAGCCATTAGAGTAGGACAGACTGTTCTTATCTCTTGGAATGGCGGAGCTGGTATTAACAAAGGAGTTGTTACAAACGTAGGAGCAGGTGGAGCTACTCAATTTACTTGTGCTTTATATGAAGGGGGTGGTACTGTTGCTGCTGGAACAGGTGTAGGTAACGCTGATTGTACAGTTTTTGTTTACGGTTCTGAGTTCGGAAAAGGAACACCAGGAATGGTTGACTCTTTAGAAGCTGATTCTACTATCTTTGAAAACAAACCAATTATCCTAAAAGACAGATATGAAGTATCAGGTTCTGATATGTCTCAAATGGGATGGATTGAGGTTAGCACTGAAGGTGGAAGCACAGGATTCTTATGGTACTTAAAGTCTGAGCATGACACTCGTTTACGTTTTGATGACTACCTAGAAACAGCAATGGTTGAAGCTGTTCCTGCTGAAGCAGGTTCAGGAGCTATTGGATTAGCTACTCCATTGACAGGGTCTGAAGGTGTTTTCAATGCTGTTGAGACTAGAGGTAATGTATGGGCTGGAGGTATTCCTAGCACACTACAAGACTTTGATACTGTAATTTCTCAGCTTGATAATCAAGGAGCTATTGAGGAGAACGTATTATTTGTAAACAGAGATATGACGTTTGCAATTGATGATATGTTAGCTGCTCAAAACTCTTACGGTGCTGGTGGAACTTCTTACGGTCTGTTCGATAATGACGAGCAAATGGCTTTAAACTTAGGTTTCTCAGGATTCCGCAGAGGTTATGACTTCTACAAGACAGATTGGAAATACTTAAACGATCCAACTATGCGTGGTGGTCTAGCTGCTGGAGCAGGGGTTGTAAATGGTCTATTAGTTCCTGCTGGAACGACTAGCGTTTACGATCAAGTTCTAGGTAAAAATGCTAAACGTCCTTTCCTTCATGTTCGCTATCGTGCTTCTCAAACTGAGGACAGACGTTATAAAACATGGATCACAGGAAGTGCTGGCGGTGCTAGAACTAACGATCTTGATGCTATGGAAGTACACTTCTTGTCTGAAAGAGCAGTTTGTGTAATGGGAGCTAACAACTTCGTGATTTTTGAGGATTAATTTTAATTGTAATACATAATGGGGGTGTCCTTCGGGACACTCCTTCTTAAAATTTAATATAATGGAAAAGAAAGTTTTAGAAGATAAGGTTTATCGCCTTAAAAGAAAGAATGCACCCCTATCTTACATCATACCAACGAGAAGTACATCACATAAACCTTTGTTGTACTTTGATGAAGAGATGGGAGTTAACAGACCACTGCGATATGCACGTAATCAAAAGAGTCCTTTTGAAGATGAGCAAGATGGGAATGCGATTGTAGAACCTGTAATTTTTGAAGATGGGTTTTTAAGAGTTACTAGAACCAATCCTGTTTTACAACAATTCTTAGATTTACATCCTATGAATGGATTAAAGTTTGAGGCTATAAATAAAAAGAAAGAGGCTCAAGAGGAGCTTGATGAAATCAACT
>CEUI01014947.1_pt1 | contig 13002 bp, 23 predicted proteins | sample 531411 | NCBI WGS metagenome assembly CEUI01 (sample SAMEA2622841, study PRJEB7988) | marine metagenome | isolation source: saline water (ENVO:00002010), including
ACATAAGTAGTTACCCTTATATGTTTCCAGTAATGACACACACAGTTGCGCTAATAAATAAAATGGTTGCAACCCCTCTCGTGGCTAAAGTTGCCGTAGCAATGTCAGCATCCTCACCTGCTTTGTAAGCAGTAGTGATTGTACAAGTTATGGTCACATCACCTGTTGTGTTGTTAAAAATAGAAACTACATCGCCTTCTGCAAAAGTAGAATCAGGTATTACAATAGAGCCACCACTACCAACTTGAACATATTTGCCAACATCGCCCGTAGCAAGGGTATAAGCTGATGTTTTTGTTCCTACAGCAGGGGCATTTCTAAAGCCTACTTCATCCGTGCCGTCTGCGGTACAACTTTGAAGGTTACCTGAAGCAGGGGTTCCTAAAACTGGCGTAACAAGAGTTGGACTTGTAGCAAACACTAAAGCACCAGAACCAGTTTCATCTGTTACAGCACTAGCTAGATTTGCACTAGACGGTGTGCCTATCCACGTTGCTACTCCTGAACCAAATGAAGTGATTCCAGTACCGCCATTTGCTACAGGTAGTGTCCCAGTAACTTGACTTGTTAGGCTTAAATTAAAATTAGCTAAAGCATCTACAACAGCAGCTCCAGACCCAGCTCCATCTAAATAAACTATTTTAGTTTCCCCAGTGCCGATATTAACAGTGCCACCTGAACCCTGTTTAATGGTTATGGTCTGACTGCCCGTAGTGGCGTTCTCTATCCACATCAAACGGGATAATGTGTTAGGAGCTATTGTAAGTTCTCTAGTAGTGCTTAGAGTAGCGCCTGAAGTAACTTTAAAATAAAGTGCTCTTGCTGGATCTGCTGCACCGTCAGCAACAGTTGTAGTGGCGTTAGCATCTGAACCAAAAGAGGCTTGTGTATTGTACCCAAGCGAGTCAGCAATAAGCTCTAAATTAGTATTAGTACTAGTACCCCAAGTGCCGTCTTCATCACCAGTGGTAATTTCTTTAAGTCTTAAATTGTTTACGTAAGTAGCCATAATATATTCCTATGCCGCTTTGTTTATATCTACCCAGTTAGGCGTTTGAGAATCTGTTACATCTGTCCAATTCGGTGTTTGTGAATCATCTATTGTTGTCCAACCACCCCTAACTACCGTTCCTATTGCACCCGTACCGCTTACACCCGTAGGCACTATTGAGCCACTAAACGATAACCCTACAGTTCCTACTGCGCCTGTTGCTGCTACGCCTGTAGCTGTTGGTATTACAGTGGCTGTGCCTGTCCCTACCGCACCTGTTCCTGCTACACCTGTTGGAACAATCAACTCTGCAAAAGAAATGACTACAGTTCCTACTGCGCCTGTTCCTGCTACTCCTGCTGGGATTACTGTATCATCTCTGATAATCCCTACACTACCTATTGCGCCTGTTCCTGCTACGCCTGTCGGTACAAGAGTTTTTGCAAGAGCTATACTTGTTGTCCCTATTGCTCCTGTCCCTGCTACAGAGACATTTCCATTATCTCCCCACGCGCCATCACCCCAACCATTTTTACCCCATACAGCACCGAGGTATACAATATTATTATAGGCTATACTTGCTGTGCCTATTGCACCTGACCCTGCTACACCTGTTGGGATTACAGCCCCACCATAACTTAGGGTTACATTTCCTACTGCACCTGTTCCTGCTACGCCTGTCGGTACAACATTCTCATCCAGAATAAAACTTACTGTTCCTACTGCACCTGTTCCTACAACAGATACATTTCCATTAGCGCCCCAAGCACCGTCGCCCCAACCGTCTTTACCCCATACAGCACCAAGATATACAATTTTATCTGCCACTATTCAGCCTTAAGCAATACGTATAATCGCAGTAGCAGCCGCAGCAGCAGGGAACTGAATAGTAAAATCACCAGTGCTAACAGTCTGGTCGCCACTAAAACTCAACACTGCACAAGCAGAATTAGAGTTACTAGTGTTATAAATCATCGCTCCACAAGTAGTAAAAGAAGCACTTGACCAAGTAGTGTCAGAAAAATCACAAATAGCCGTAGTGCTGTCTGCCACCGGAGTTACGTTAGTAAGGGTATTACCACCCGCAGTATAATTAGTACCACTTGTTTCATCAGAATTACCTGTGATGTTAGAGTAGTTAGTGCTAGCAGCTCCATAAGTGCCACTACCAGAAGCATTTGCTTTTAATAACGCAATCTTCAAGGTATCCGCACCGTTTTGTAAGTCATGTAACCCTTTAAGTAATTCCACTTTAAAACTTGTGGGCATCGCTGTTGCTACTGTTATTGCCATGTTATATCTCCAATAGTTTTACAAGTTCCGAATGCCCAGCATCACGGAATTGGTTTGCCAAAGTTGTGTGGTCTGAACGAATAGCTTGTTTCATATACTCAATCAACACCCCACGGATTTGCTTTTTAAACGCTTCTGCCTGTTCCACAATTAAAGGATGGCTATTGCCACCCACGTAAATTATTTTATCTAACGCTTGTTCTGCTAACTCCTCTACAGTAAAACCACGTCTTGATACGGTAGTAACCTTTACGTTACCTATTTCTACAACACTTTCAGAACTTATCATTAGTTTGATTCCACTACAGTTTGACCATTACGATACGCATCTTCTCGTAGTTTGCCATCCCCAAGATTTTTAAGAAGTGCTATAGACTGTAAATACATTTTTTCATAGGTAGCTATAACGTCAGGCTCTCCTTTTTGGAATCTAATGGCTTCCATCAAAGCACCGTTTAGTAGTGCAGAATCAAATTCTGTACCTAACCATGTAGTACCAGCAGTTACTATGGACTCTGGATAATAAGCAAAATGTATTTCTGCATCGAAATTAGCGTTAGGAGTTGGCCCTACAATAAAACTAGTTTGATCGAACACAGCATAATGCACAGGCACTCCTGTTGTAGCAGGGTTGGGATACGCCTCACGCATAAAATTGGAATCTTTATCTAACAAATAAATATAATCACTTCCGCTAACAATCGCTAAAGAATAAGCGTACAAAAAACCAGAAGGCATTGTTAAGTACTTATTTCCATTAGTTAAAGAACCTGTTTGATTTTTTCGCAACGCAGGTAAAGACACCGTAGCGTATATTTTTTGTTCTGCTTGCTTAGTAAACAAAGCAAGTTGGTCATCTGTGAACGTTTGCTCACAAATGTCATTAACGTTTGTTTTAAGCTCTGTATAGTTCACTACGCCATTGGCCCTCTTGCTTTAGTACCCTTAGTGGCTGCACCGTTACCACGAGTTTCTACACCGCTTGTCTTCATATTTATAGGCTGGTTAACTTGTGTACCGGGACTATAAACTGTAGGTTCATTTGGAAACTCTATAATCTTAGGTGCTTTTTTACTTTCTTTTTTCATTCTAAATACCTCTTAAGATATGTTAATGACCACCACACCAACTTTACCAAATCCAACTACTATAGAAGGATCAACTGGCTCTATATGCGCTCTGCTTGCAGCTAATTCTGCAAAGTCAGGTCTAGGGTTTCTAAGAGCTTGCGGATCATCTACCGGAAACTCCCCTAGTTTATTTTGCGGTTGATCTGGATTCCAACACTCAGGACAGGCTTTTACTTGTGTCGTTACACCTCTAACAACTAAACTTCTCAACTGCCCTAATCTGTATTGAAAACCACACACATCACAAATAGCTAATGCGTTATGACCCGCTGCAAATCTTTGCCCCATTGTTTAATTTGTCCCAAATAAACGTGGTATTAAACTAATGGTAGCTTTTTCTCTGTCTTCTCCTGCGGCTAACTCAAATGCTTCTTCATAAGCTGCTTTTAACATAGGGAGACGTGTAACTAGTTCTGGGTCTTTCATTGCTACGTAATAAGCCAACCCTGCTACTAAACAAGGTAAAAATCTAAAACTAACATCTGGAGTTTCTATACCTGCTCCCGCGTCTTGAATCCTTCTCATACGATAATATTTTAGTATGTACGTAGGAGAATCGGCAGTGCCTTGGTCAGGAACAGGCCATAATGTAGCTGTAGGATTGTCCCGCGCCCTATCTACGTAGATTTGTATAGGACGACCTTGACTTAATTTATTTGGTACAGTTGCATATGTAGCTACACTAATACGAGATAGAGTAAGATCAGATTGCGTGCTAACATTTCCAGAACCCGTTCTAATAACTTGTTCTAATAAGTCAATAGTATCAGCGGGTAAATCATACGTAGCTGTCCCTTCTACTAAGTTTATAGTTCCAGAATCTATGGTCCACATATTGATCCCACGGTTTTGCCACTCAATAGTAAGCAAATTCATAGACCGCCTTGCAGTACGTAGGTCATAACCAGAACGCATTTCACGCCCAGCTCGTTCCCACGCTTCTTCAGCGATCTCAGTAAAATCCATGTTAAACGCAGTAGTATTGGAAGTAGCCATAATTTACTTCTTCTTTTTCTTTACGTGAGCGCCTTTCTTCATTTTCTTTACCGTCATACCACCACCGCGCATACGTTTAACTGGGCCTTTCTTTTTAGCACCTGCCATTTTGTAATCTCCTATAAAATTCAGTGCGTAATTTATACATTTCTTCTGTATCGTATTCTTGAAAACTTCTATCGTAGTACCCAAGAGGTCTTAACTTTTCGGCAGCTTTCTCTAACTTAGATAATCGCTGCACAAATAACAAAGCATATTCAGTATCTGTTTCTGGTTCAAACGCTTCGCTATCTAATAATTCTTGCTCTCCATCATCAGGGTGAAAGCCCATTACCCACATATCTCTATCTCTAAAAACATTATCTGCAATGGCTTTGTTAACGTTATCTACAAACTGATGAAACTCGTCGTTATCCTTTATAAATTCGGTATCAGCTATAATTACTAATTCTTTTAAATCACTCCAATTATGAAGTGCCATATATAACTGCTTGTAATCTTCTTTTTCAAACTTAAAAACTATGCTTACTTTATGTTCTTGCCATGCTGCTTTTGCATAAGGACAAGCTGGTAAATCATTAAACTTTGGATTACTTGGTTCTAGTACCTGTTCAGACCAATCCTTAATTTCTTTGACTATTCCCGTTCTTTCTTTCCAAGTAATCATTTCTTTTTCTTAGCAGGTTTCTTTCGTCTCGCAGCTTGAACTCTTCTTGGTTTACCTGCTGGTTGCCCTAATCGTTTCTTCTGTGCGACTCTTTTCCTTTTCTCTGAAGTAGTCATTTCAGAAGAAGTCTTAGGTGTTTTACTTGACACCCTTTTTGTCGGTCTACAATAAGGAGTACCCCTTTTCTCTCCTTTCTGTCGTCCACAAGCCTTGCCCGTTCGCACGTCTTTCCAATCTTCCTTGAACCAACGTTTTAGTGCAGCTCCTTTTTTAGTTTTACGAACGGCCACTAAGACTTATTTCCCCAGTTTTTTGCGCCTTTCTTACGACACTTAGCAATAGCTCCAGATGCGTAAGCAGATGGAAATACTTTGTACCGAGACTTTACTTTGTGGTAACAAGCATCTTTAGTAGAACCACCTTTCTTTAATGCTACAGGTTTTATTCTACCCATACCCCTACACTTCATCATAACGACTAACCCATCGTAACCATTTTAGCAGGACGTACTCCGCGTGAAGCAATGCCACACCCGCGTACTTTACCGCCTTTATTCATTCTCATGTCACGCAAGGTTTGTCCTTCTTCGTCTCTAATACGTTTCATCTCTTGCTTTTTATCTCTTCTTTCTTTTGGGTCTTTTGAACGACGTTTTTTAACACGTTCCATTTCTTCTACTTCTTCTTCAACCGCTTTCATCCGCTTACTAGACACTTTCTTACCTCCCGAAAAGGTTTTACCTTTATCAGCTTTTTCGTATTCACGTCCTACACTTTGTGGGACACCCACTTCTTTTGCAAAATCAGGATTGTTTGCTACTGCTTTCATAAACCTATGTTGTTTTTTAGATTTACTAGGCATTAACACTTCCACCGTTTTCTTGCTTGACGCAGCCTAGAATTAGGGTTCTTAGCTGCTTTTGGAAATTTTTTCATCTGACCAGCAGAACGCGCACAGAACGACTTACGCCGTTTTGCATCTTTACTGCCTTTCTTTACTTTACCAGTAACGGCTGTCTTGAGTTTAGAGCCGGGGTTGTCCTTACGGTACTTAGCCACACCCTTCTTGGTCATACCTGCGCCAGATTTAGTCGGACGCTTATGACCACCTTTAATGGTGTGGCCTTTCATAGTTCCCTTTTTGCCCGCTTGTTTAGCCACAGAACACCGTTACATTAGTAATGTTGCTTAGAGTCAGTATTGTAAAGTCACTACTACTATTACTGCGCTGAGTAAGAATACCCTCGTCAGGTATAGTTACACTGTCAGCAAACGAAGAAGAGGACGCAGGAGTATCAACTTGTAAAAGAAGAGTTCCACTGACGCTGTTAAGATTAAACTTTAACGACCCCGCAGAACCTGCACCTACGTAATAAACACTCTTAATTCTAGTGCGACCAAACGCTAACGAACCTGTAGTACCAATACTTACGTTACCCGCAGAAGCACCACTAGCTACTACACTAGTTACCACCGTATAGAAATTAGTAGAAGAAGCAGTGCCAGCGTTAGCTCCTGTTACTACTTCAGTAGTAGCTTCACCAGTAAGACTACCCACTTTAATTCCTGTGATGGTAAATGTAATACCAGTATCGTTACCCGCAGAAGTAAACAACAGTTTATAACCAGTACCACTAGGACTAACATCATTAGTAAGCAACGTAACAGCTCCAGCACCGCTAATACTTGCCGCTGTTTTTAACAACGTAGCACTAGTGGAGGGAGTTATGGCGAAAATATCACCTTTGGACATAACTTACTCCTTAATTTCACCCCGCAATACAGCGGCTTTATACTCAGCAGTGCCGGGTACAAGGCCACCTTTTGCAGCTTTTTTAGGGGCCGCTTTCTTTTTAGCGGGTGCTTTTTTCTTAGCCGTAGCCATAATTACCCCCTATTAACGAGTTCTAGCGCCCATTAAATAATCAATAGTAGTTACACGAGTACCTGATGCACTACCAGATAGGCTCATGGCTGCTATAGCCAAGTTTTCATCATCAGGGATATTTGTGCTGTGAGTGGCAACAAGTCTATCGTTGATAAAAAACTCAACTTTGCCAGTGCCAGAACAAGCGATACCTAGTTTGATGTAAGTATCATCAACCATATCAATGCCTGAATCAGTAGAAGTTTCAGTGCCATCTTTTTCTGTCTTACACAGAATAGAAGCATCTCCATCGTCTACTTGAAACACGATACGGTCTGTCGCAGTTAGCATGTTTTCTGGATTAGTAGCAAAATTAACGGTAAAACCAACGCATATATCTGTTTGATCTACATCGTTATTTTTAATACGTGTCTGAAAAAACATGTTCTTATCTGCTGCAACAGCAAAAATTTCATTGCCTTGTATAGAACCACCATCATTGTCGGTAGTACCTGCGGAAGTAATTCCAAGCTCTCCACCTACAGTGTCGGCTACGATAGCTACGGTTGCACCGGAGTCTTTTATAGCAGTCCAACCAGTGTCTAGCTCATAGACGAAATCGTCTTCTAGGCAAAAGTAATCAGGGTTAATTGACATTGGCATTTCGCGAAGGTCTTTGTAGCCAGCCGCATAGCCGCTGTACAACACGGGGGTATTGTGATGAGTAGCCATATATTTCTCCTGTCGTGGCTAAAGTCTGCCGCCTCCCCAATGGAGCGCAGTCAGGATGGATTTATAGTATACCAAAGAAAAAGGGGCAACAAGTGCCCCTCTCTCAACTAGCTTTAGCTAGCTCCGGGGGAACCGAAGATACCTAACGGATCAGATACACCAAAGCTATAACGCTCACGGGCCTTATATCTACTGTTACCAGTATCAAAATCAGCATCCATTGAGGTTTGCATTGGCGTACGCACAAAGTGCTTAAGACCATTTGGAACGTCAGTCAACAAGAACCAAGCATTGGTATCAGTCAGATAATGGTTAACTGTGTAACCGTCTGGAATTGAACCGTTATGCCGTAGGGCGTTGATGTCGTTGTCAGATGTGTTCACACGTAGTTCAGTATCTAGCAAACGAGTCGCTACAAACTGAAGGTCCGAGGGAACTACCAACTTACGAGGCTTCGCTGCTATTAACAGACCACGCTCGTCAGTCCAACCAGCAATCTGAATGACCGCAGCTTCCAAAGAAGTCTCGTTCAAATCAGCGCCAGTTGCTGGCTCGTTAGAGTTAGTACCACCAGACACCAGAGGGTGTGCGGTAGAACAAAGCTCTACACCGTCGCCATAAGTAAAGTTGCTATCAAACGCATTGTTTAATATTGCAGCTCCCTTAACTTGCTTGGTGTAAGCCATTGCGCGTGCTAGTGCTTTAGTATATCTAGCAGACAAGGAATCATACAGGTTGTCCTCAATAGCTTCTTCAGTTACTGAGAATCCCATAGAAATTGTCTCGTGGTTATACCGAGCAGTGTACGCTTCTTGGGCGTTATCGTAAGCAATCGCAGCGCCTTCGTTTTTAACTGGGGCAGCTCCGAAGCCTGACAACTTAGTTTCTTCTTCAAAGGAACGGTCAGAACTCTCTGTTTCAAAGATTTCTGCGGCTTCCTCACCATATTTTGCATACTCAAGACCAAACAGGGCGTTCAGGCCCGGAAGAAGTTCTTTGAGTAATTGCGCTCTTGAAATAGCCATGTCTCAATAACTCCTATATTCCAGTCTTGTTAGTGTATGAATGCGAATCTGGGTTGAATTTAACCAACAAATCCGTATACGCATCGCCAATGGTAGACCCCGGTGCGTCAACAAAATCAACGATTCTGAAGGCCCACCCAGAGGTTGTGTTAGTTGTGGCCGACACAGCACTAGTAGAATTACCAGTAGTGGTATCTCCAGTGCTAGTAGACTGAACTGCTGCCAAATGGCAATTTTGACCCAAATCCGCCTGAGTAACAGCGCCATCGGCCTGTACTTGGAAGACCACATCAGGATCATCAACAATATACGCTTTAGCATCAGACGCTACAGTACCCGTAGGCCAATTTTGCTTAAAAGTGATGTTCCCAGTGCTTGGATCAGTATAGGTACAACCAACGAACACGCCGATAGTACCCGCTGGAAATGGAGTTGAGTTATCTCCATTAGTCGTCACGATTTCAATAGTGCCGCCAGCTACAATAGATACAATAGACCCATTATAGATGTTAGTACCATAACCGGACGCTATCTTTATCTGACGGGTAGAACCAGCATAAGGCTGACCTCCTATCAGATTTACGGCTTTTAAACCGTAAGGGGTAGCGGATGATGCCATGATAGACTCCTAATTATCCTTTACCAAAAGTAACCGTCGATTTCCTATCATTAAATATAGGCATACGAGGATCACTTTCACGCATTAAGTTAGTGTCAACTGAACGCATTTGAGCAGCAGTTTGCTTTTTGTAATACTCATTGCGCTCGTTAACAAGCTCTTCGGGAGCTTTACAAAGCATTAAACCACCTACAACAACGTTATCTTTAAACCGATCATCCACAATGGAGTCGGTAAAAATTTCCGGGTGGTCTTGAGCTTTTACTGGCTCCCAACCTTCTCGTAGCTTTGCGGAAACATTGGTGGCATCAGGAGTACCACGAGTGCTTATACGTATCCAGCGATACTCATATCCATCTTGCTTTTCAGGTTTAGGCAATACTTCTGGCCTTTCCCACGAACGCTTTCTGGTTTTTGTAACTCTGGCATCTGCTTCTCGTTTATCTCTATTAATTTCACCCATTTATTGTTTCCTCGCTAATTCAGCAACCTGTTTGGCGTATTGATCCAGTGGAACCCCAAGACGTTTCGCTAAAGCTATTTGTGATTGCTTTAATTTGACCTTCTTAGGTCCAGTGCTCCGCGTAGCGGGTGCAACCACATTGCTCGATTTCTTCTTGGGAGCCTCCTCTGGCTCGTCGTCTATCCCGTCATCAAACTGACTGGGGAATACTTCTCGCATACGAGAATCAATTTTCTCGTAGTATTCATCAGACTGAGGACTAATGCCCTCATTAACTAATTTTGTATGTAATCCATAAGCTAACGCTGTCATCTCTGGATCACCTTCTGGCCCGTTTCCGAACCATGTATTCTTATCGGCCCATGCTTCAGCTTTCTCATCACGTTGAAATTGCTGTGGCTCTGGAGACGCAAGTTCTTGTGATTGAACATTATTTTCTTGTGGTTGTAAAGAACCTTGTACATTTTGCGTTGCTTTAGGTTTAAGGCTATTTACTTTATCTGCTCGTATTTGCGCTTGGTTTAACTGTTGTTGCGCTTCAATAAGTTTATCAGTCTCTCCATCTTCATGCGCTTTTCTAAGGTTCTGCTGGGCTACAGCAAGTTCAGACTCAACTTGTTTTTTAGCGGATTGAATTAAAGCATTATGGTTTTGGTCCCCTGTAGCCTTTAGTTGTTGATTTTCCTCCATAAGTTTCTGAGCATAAAGTATAGCCTCTTCCCTTTCACGGGTAGCTTGCTCTTTAGCCCTACGCTCATCGTGGTAACCTTTACTAAAGTGTTGAATACGTTTTTTAACTTTTTCTGAATAGTTCTCCAACTCTTCGTTAGTCACTTCTTCAGGAGGCTCAGAAGGTTTACGCCCTCTATCCGCAGGGGGAGTATCATCTTCTACTTCTATTTCAACATCACCTGTTTTTATAGTACTTTCTGGTTTCTCTGCTTTTTCTTCCTTTTTATCAGGGTTCCCTATAGTTTCACGCCCTACCGCACCCTCTACCTCTATGTTGGTGTCTATTACTTCTTCTTCCTTGACTTCTACTTCCTGTACTTTTTCATCCTTCTCTGGATCAGGAAACTCATATTCTACTTGTTGCATTGGCATAATTTATTCCTCACGCACGAGTTAATTTACTCGGATCATCAATTACGGCTTCAATCGAGTCATCGTTCATAATGCGATACTCGACATCACCCACTCTAATTCTTGTACCTGTATTAGCCCTAAAGACTACATAATCTCCCTCTTTACACCACGGACCACTAGGGAAACGTTCTTTATCCTTATAGGCTTCATCCCCCATATCGCAGACAACACCTGTCATTTGGAGAATGTTTTCTTCCCTTATAGTTTGAGTAGCCTTTGCAATACCACCGTCGAACTTGTCGTCTACATTGGCAAGAGCCACCATCACACGATACCCAACGGGTTTCGGTATGTGCTTGTCTAGCACCACTTCCTTTTGTCGTTCAAGCTCCTGCTCTTCTATCTTCTTCTTTCGCTTGGCCTCAATAGCCGTCATTTCAACTGCTGGTTCAGTCATCGTCGTCTTCCATATAATTGCGCGAGAGGTCTTGTACTTCTCTGCGTGCATGGGCTAGACCCCGGATTACCCCACACGATTCTTTGTATTCGGCGTAGTCTTGAGCACTGCCGCCGTTCATCCATTCTTCCTGTTGTTTTTGCAACTCGATTAACTTCTCTTCAAGAACCTGAAAGACTGTTTTAGCCATTACCTATCCTCTCTATCGTCGCGTAGAGCCTCATCTCTGTCTCGTTCTGCTTCAGCTCTAGTCCTTCTATCTTCGTTAGCCGTCTTAGTCGCATCCATGATTACCTTTGCTTCTTCTATATCGTTCTTGGCTTCCGCAGCTTGGTTCTGCGCGGCTATTCTATTGGCTTCTAAAGTAGCATTAGTGGTTGCTTTTTCTTTATCAAGCTCAAGTTTTGCAGCGTCAAGCATTGTATCTGCTTGATCTTTAGCCGCTTTTCTCTGTTGTTCTTGTGCTTTAAGCTGCAATTCTGCTTGCTTCATCTGGAACACAGGGTCTTGTGCTTGCTGTTGTGCTTGCTGTTGTGCAGCTTGAGCCTGTTTCTGCTGCGTAAGTTCTATAGCAGCTTCACTCATCAGCCTAGACAAGTTCTCCTCTACAACCTCTGGCATCTCTTCATCAGGCTGCGGAAGCGGCGCACCTAGTCTTTCTTCTATCTGTTGCCTGTACAAGAAGGCCATGTGTTCCCCTATGTGTGCTTTAAGAGCAGCTACAATCTGTTGTGCAGCAGGGTTTTGTCCAATAAACGCAGCTATCTGTGGGTCTTGTAAGAACGCTTCATGTACAGCAATGTGTGCTTTATGATCTTGATATATAAAGGCTTTTATCGGTTTACCCACCAGCACGTTCATATTTTCACTTACTGGGTCGGTAGGTTTAATATCATCTTTAGTAGGCACTAGCTTGTCTGCATTCTTTATGCCTAGCACTTCGATCATCTGCCTATGCAGTTGAGGCAGGTCGTATATCTGTGGGGTAGCCTGTGACATCTGCAACACAGCCTGATACTGCACTACCCGTTGTGCCATTGTACTGCTGTTAGGGTCACTAACAGGAATGACTTCAACCATCGCGTAGTCTTCGCGCCTTGCACGGGGTTCACCACGGTCTGGGACATATATGTAAGTTTCAGGAGCGTGTTCAGCAATAATTGCACGGAGCAGTTTGAACTCCTGCTTCATCGCATAATGCACTCTCGCCTGTACCGCAGCCATTGGCTTTAAGGTACGTTCTAGTAGGGCTAATGTTGTTCCAACCGGAGCATTAGCACTCATGTCAGATATGTTCATATCTGAAATAGCCCCTAGTCTACGGCCTTCCTCCGTAATCTGTTTAAGCAGTGCGAGTAGTGTTTGACTCGGTTCCTTGTAAGGAAGAGTCATTATGTTCTCTTTGATGCTACCACTAGGCACATCTACGTCTTTAAACTCTCCCGGCCCTATGGGTCCATCATCACCAAGTACACGTAGTCCACGAGTCTTCAGCCCGCCCGGTAGGTTACTTAGCGTACCAGCGTCAACTAATTGGCGAATAAGAGAAGTACCTGCTTTAGCGTATCCACCAATAATGTGAATTAAACCAAGACCATAGAAGCCAAATCCCGGCACGTAAGCGTAATGGACAAAATGTTGACGCTTGAGTGTCAAAGGATCGTCAGGGTTCCAGTT
>CEUI01016872.1_pt1 | contig 12985 bp, 12 predicted proteins | sample 531411 | NCBI WGS metagenome assembly CEUI01 (sample SAMEA2622841, study PRJEB7988) | marine metagenome | isolation source: saline water (ENVO:00002010), including
TCATTGGAGGGTCTTCTTTACGCCCGACTTGAACCAAGGTTATATCATTTTCTTTTAATACGGGCGAAAGTAGATCAATGACTTCTTGCCAATAATGATAAAGCTTGGAATTGACACGCGCATCGCAATCGATAGTAATATATCTATCAACCGCCATTGGGAAATACTTCTCATAAATATACGGCTTGTCGATTTGTACGCCGCAAGAAGTTGCATATGATTCTACTACGTGCATTTTAAATCGTAAACTATTTTATCTTTTCCGTTTCTCAAGTAATTAAGAAACCTTTGAGTTTGTCCATGCGCCAAAAACGCTATTTCAAAAAAGCCTTTATGCCGTCCATGCCCTTCGAGCCACATAGAGTTTTCCATGTCAGGAGAATATGGTATTACTTTATGAACATATTCATTTCCGTCTAAGACTTCAAAAAACTCAGGTTTCGTCGCCACATACAAATTGTAATCTGGATAAGTATCTTTTATAGATTTAAAAACGCTAGATGACATAAACAAGTCTCTTTCGTTTTCGGGCATAACATAAACGATTCTTTTACCTTCGTCGTCATCGCTCAACAAGCTAGAAAACTCTATTTTTTCATTTTCTATATTTTCTTTAGCGGCGACTTGCCTAAAGTACCTTTCAATGTCTTGTCTAGGAACGCCCCTTTTGATTTCGTTCATCCAATATTGATGCCCGTCATCAGTGTCATCAACTTCTGGGCGCTTGAGAATCTTTTCGTAGAGAGCGGATATCCATTTTGAGTTTTCTTTTATCTCCGGAATTTCCGCCGTGGGGTCTTTTTTGTCTTCTGGAGCATCAAAGTCATACTCGGTAAATGGTGCGTCATCAATAAAGCCTTCGAAAAATTTGCCTATAGAGCTTGGAGAGAAATTTTCAATTGTCCATTTTCTAGCAGCACGACCCATCTTCTTTCTTTTTTCGGGTGTCATTTTATAGACTTTCCCGAGTTGTTGTCCGATGTTATTTGGATCGGTTGAAGCTTTAATAAACTCTGTTCCGTGTTCTCGATATTCATGCCACTTAAGGGGAATCGACTCCGCATCAGGAACGCATAAATCTTCACCGCAACTATAATTAGTAACAAGAGTGATCAACTCCGCCAACTTCGCCTCTTGAATAGGAATTTCTTGCCCACCAGACGTAAACGGATGACAATAAGCATCCATTAAATTATAAACTTCATTTAGCTTTTCTTCAGATATGCCCGCGCCAATATGAGTAGTAGATTGACTATTTTTCGCGCCACAGAATCGACAGGGTTGTTCTTGTCCAGAGAAGGGTTTAACTTCGTATTCGCTGCAATTCGTGCAAAGATATGTAGTTAAAATTTCAGCAGGATTAATTCCGTATTCTTTTACTAACTTTGGAATATTCCAGCCCTCAGAAAAGTGGGTATGCAATAATAAACCAGCTTTTGCGTCTGGATTTTTATCTCTGAATTTTTTGTATCCCTCTAGTAAATTAGGAACAGACTTACGCAACTGATTTCTAAAAACAAACCCAATGATAAAAGCCTCATCATGAATGTTGAATTTTCTTCTCAATTGAGACTTAACAATTTTTGGAAGCTTTTTAAATTGGTTATGATCCACTAAACCATGCACGGTTTTAACATGGGTGTGTCCCATTTTATGCAAAGCTTTAGTAGCAAAGCCAGACCATATCCAGTAGTTGTCAACCTTCGGGGCGACTTTAACTGCTGCGGGTAAAATCGGCAACGAGTCCAAAGTAGTCCAAAACGAAGAGGTGATTTCTTTAAACCACTTCTTATCTACCGCAAAATCAATACCCCAAATGTCTTGCACCGCAATATAAACATCAGGTTTAAACTCTTTAACAATTTTATCTAAATTCACAGAGCCATAACTAGCTAATCTGGCTAACTGTGGGTCTCTATTGATTTGTTGAAGCTGACCCTCATCATCTGGAAGAGTCCCAATACTTTTCCAAGGGGTTCTTTGCAGCGTTTTGTCACTCCATTTTAAACCACAGCAATAATGAAGGATTTCATATTTACCAGTGGAATATAAATAGGATAAAAGAGCCTTGGCATTTCTGCCAAAGCCCGTTTTCATCAGAGCGAAATCTGATTGAAAAAGTAACTTTTTCTTTTTCATTTACCAAATGTCATCGTCATCCTCGTCTTGAGCAACGGGTGCTTGTTGCCTCGGAGTCTCCATAACATTCTCGTTCAGAACTGGCGAATTGTCAAAAGATTTTTGCAAAATTCCGCACAAAAGTTCTTTAAGTAACCTTGCCTCGGCAAAAGTTAAACCAATAATAAAACTGATTTTATCAGTAGAATCCTCCTTGGCTTCTTTATTAACACTATAAGAAAAGCCTTTTTGCTCTCCAGTGTTTTTGTCCATGTATGGACCGAAGTTAATTTTAACCACTTGATTGGCGCTAGAATGATAAGCTGACCATTTTATGTTTCTTTCGATAGCGTCAACTAATCCAGCAGCTTCAACTTGACTATACTTCACCAAAGCCTTGGCCTTGGGGTTATCTTTATTTTTAGAAAAGGAACCGCGTTTACGTTTTGAGTCCCAAGAATCTTGCTTGATGAAAGACGACATGATCGATTTATCATCTGTCATCCAAAAAGAACAAGCCGAACCCTTAACGCTAGGGTTTGGTTTATAGAATTGTATCATCATAATTTTTATTATACTTTAAACATTAAATGAAGTCAAGTTGTTTTGTCGTTGTTTTTGAATTTTTTAATTCTGATAGTTTGGTGTATACTTTATTATCTTGAACTCCAATCGCGTCAGCAAAAACGACTTCATCCATTTTTCTGCCTCTAACTATTACGATTTGATTTTCCTTGGGATAAACGCCACCATTTTCCCTTTTGCAGTCAGCCATTTTTTGACTAAAGATCATTACCTTGGTTGACCCCGTTTCATCTCCGACAAAGATTTTTAAATAAGGAGTTTTTTTACCTCTCGATACGCCTGAGTAGGGCTTATCTTCGATTCGGCCAATAAAAGCGCACGAAGAGCCTTCAGCCATCTCATTAACAGTGTTGATGTAACAAAGGCCACGGCGCTGTTTAGAAAAGATGTCGTGCAAACTGACATTATATGTAAATCCAAGAAGATTTTTTTCGTAGTACCAGTTGGCAAAGTTTTCAGACACCTTGTTAATGTTATAAATTTCTTTATAAGGAGTAATCTTTTTTCTGATCGTTTCCATTCTACTGGCTTTAATCACCTCTTTTCCTTTTGCGTCTGTTTTTTCAGACAAGTGTTTTACTACAGCGACTAAATCAAAATCGAATTCTTCAGCTAACGGAATAGCCAAGTTCTTTTCTCTGTCAGTTAATACGCTCCACAACTGAGCCTCATAAACAACCTTTGTTCTAGACTGTGCAAAGCCTTCCAAAGCTCCTGCTTGAATCAAGGGGCACAATACAGAAATTCCGATCCCCGCTTCTTCTGCCGCTTTAAAAATCTCAAACTTATTAGAATACTCATTTTTAAAGTCGTTGAGCTTCTCCATTGATTTATCAGAGATACCCTTGATTGAAAGAAGGCCGAATCTAATGTTATCACCCTCAATAGAAAAATCCATTTTAGATTTAATTAAATGCGGAGGCAGTAACTCTACGCCAAAGTAAGCAAGCTCTTTATGAATTTTTGAGATTTCTTTAATCGGGTCTTGCTCATAACGAGTCATCTTAAGCAAGCTTAAAAAGAATTCTTTGGGATGTTTAAACTTTAAATAAATCATCGCCGCTGCTAATGCCGCGTAGGAAATAGAGTGAGACTTATTAAAAGAATAGTTTGCAGAATCTTCAAGAATATTCCAAACAGTTTCACCGATCTCGGGAGCAAGATTATTTTCTGCGATTTTTTCGCTGATTTTCTTCTTCCACTTTCGAACCTCAGATACCTTTTTCTTACCAACGATTCGCCGTAAAATTTCCGACTCGTCTAACGTAAAGCCAATTTTGTTCGCCATTTTCATCAACTGCTCTTGGTATAGAGCTACCCCTCCCGTTTGAGATAAAATCTCGTCAAAGAAGGGGTGAATAGGTTCACATACATCATTATTGGTATAATTAGCGTATTGATCTACAAAGGCTAAAGCTCCCGGTCTTGCCAACGCAATAACCGCGCTTAACTCATTTAATGTTTTAGGTTTGACCTTGCGGCACACTGAGAAGTTTGTGTCCGCTTCGATTTGAAACAGTCCGTGAGGCGTTTTTAAATCTTGAAGTTGCTGATAAATAAATGGATCATCTAAATTAATATCTTCGACTTTAATGCCAATAGTTTCACAAGCTAGATTAACCACGGAAACACTACGCAGTCCAAGGATGTCTAATTTTACATTAAATTCAGACACCCAATTCATATCAAACGATGACACAAAGCTCTTTTTGTCAGAGGTAAGCTCTGTCGGGCAGCTTTCTTCAATCGGGTTATAGGAAATAGAAACCGCAGAAGGGTGTACGCCTTTATTCTTAACTAGTTTACGTAATTTTAATGCAATATCATAAACCTCTTGATTCTCATTGCACCAGTTTCTAAATTCTTCAACTTCTTCGTAAGACTCTGCGAGGTCTTTAACTTGTCCAAAAGTTTTAGGGATCATGGCGGAAACCTCATTCATTTCTGTTTCGGTTTTTTCGCCAACGATTTTACCGCACTCTTTAATTAAAAGCTTTGTGCTTAGAGTGTTAAAAGTTAAAATCTTGCTAGTCTTCCCTTCGAACTTATCCTCCAAGTATTGCAAAACTCTTTGCCGATTCGAATAACAAATGTCTAAATCCACATCGCACATTAACGAACCATCAAGATAAGTAATGCCATCAACTACTTGTTTTTTAGCGCGGATTTTAGAGACGAATCTCTCAAAATATAACCCATGTTTAACTGGATCGATTTTGGTAACGCCAATAAGATATAAAACCAAACTGCCCGCTGCGCTACCACGGCCCGGACCAGTTGGAATAGAATTCGTTCTGCAAAAATTAATTACGTCCCAAACCAATAAAATATAATCAACGAACCCAAGGTCTTTAAGAATCTTGAGTTCATGCTTTGCCCTATCAACGTAGTCTTTATTTTCTTTATTTAAACCAAGCTCTTCAAACCTGTTTAAACAAAGCCTTCGAAGAAACTCGTAATTGTCCGCATCTTCGCTAATGCGATTTTTTCTTTTGTCATTTACAGAAATTTCAAAAGAGGGAAGTCTAACTCCATGAAGGTCTAACTTTACGCCTTCGAATTGTTTTGTAAAATCACTTACCGTCATTTTGGTTTCGTGGTCTTCCGCGTTTGCGCGGCGCGTTTTTTGAAGGCTTTTTAGCTGTCTTTTTCGCGGAGCTTTTCTTTTTAGCTGGACGCTTTTTTTGTTTTTTGTTTGTCGCATTTCTTCTCTTGGGAAAATCTTCTTCAATTTTATCAGGCAGCGAATCTAAAACTTTGCACATGCTTATTCCAGATTGTTTATCTGACAATTTATAAAATACATCCGCTTTGGTATGCTTGTCATTTTTTCTTAAAGCCACAAGAAAATAATCAATATTTTGCTTCTCCAGCTTTTCTGTTAAATCTATTACAAAGTCCAACGATTCCATGTTTTAGCCTACCAAATACATTATTGCCTGTCAAATACTTAATTAAATCTCAATTTGCCACTTTAATTTATTCCATATTTTTAAATTTAATTTTAAATCAACGATGGCATTATGTAGATTATCGTAATCATGACCGATTTCAAATTCTTTGCCTAGCGCCGTTAAATTCGTTTTTAAGCCCTTTTGTTTTTTGTGGTACATCTTGTACTGATAAGCTAGTAAATCGTCGTTAGGAGCGTAACTGAGGCCCATTTTGACCCCTTTAGCAACGCAATTAGTGTCTATGAATTTGGGCATCAAATGGGTATAGCTTTTACCCATATATTTGTAGTAATCTTTAATTAAGTAAACATCAAAACCAAGAGTATTATGCCCAAGAATATAATCACAATTATCCAACCAATCTTCCACAGTAGGGAAAACTTCTTCTGGAGCTACACCTTTTTTGTCTATCGTTTTTTGACTGTACCTAGTGATACGCGCTGCACCTTCACTAATTTTTAAATTAGTGTCCCACTTCAAGTAAAAGTCTTTTTCAGCGACGGACTCATCACCTTTTACTTTTAGCATCGATATTTGCCACGGAAGATTGTGGCACGAATTAAGGCATAGGTTAAGAGTTTCGCAGTCGATAAAGACTAACGTTTTTTCTTTGTCGAATCTAAGTAAGTGTTCGTCCATTTTATTAAAGTGGGTTTTTGACTTTTGGGCAACAACGAATTGAAAATGGTAACTGGTTCCATTTTATAACATTTTGACAATCTTCTAAAGAGCAATTTTTTAATTTGTATTCTAACATGTCTTTTGGGAAATCATACTCTTCTGCGATTTTTCTAAACTCTGGTATTAATTGTTTGTGAACGGTGACGGGATCAAATCTTATACTTACTGCCCTTTTTTCTCGAACAACCCACTTGTCATTAATTTTTATTTGTTTGTAGTTTGACACATACGACCCATCCTCTCTGTTAAGGCCGCAATCTATTCCTTGAGAAATTAAATAGCGCTGCATTCTTAAGAGTTCGCTATCAAGCATTTGCTTTTGTTTAATTCTAATCTCCAGCTTCGCTCCGTTTTTATAAAAAAAAGATAGTAGCGACTCGTCTTTTTTTGCTTGGCTAATAGCTTTTTTGCCCTGTTTAGTTTTTCTCCAATTGCTTGGCATTTTACCTACGCGGCCACTCTTCTGCCATAAAATATCAACACACCTCTGTGGGAATGTTTGCCAGTGAGTGCTTCCATCATCCATAAATAGCGTAAATAAAAATTTATAAACGTCAAGATTATTTAAAAACTCATCAGGCCGGTAAAAAACTTTTATTTCTCGTAAATCCTTTTTCCTCAATGCGCTCTTCTTTTTGTATTTTACTTGCGCGTAATCTTCTCTAAATTCCCTTAGAGTTTCGGTAGACGGAGTTCTAAATAGCCACATGCCGCCATACTTGTTCTGTGAGGGTGCGGTGTTATGGTGCGGTGTAATTTGCACGTTGATTAATTTAGACCAAAGAAGACTTTTCCATTTTAAATATTCTTTTTGAGCTGGGCCATGACCAATATACAGATAAGGCTTGTTGCGATAATTGCGGGTATGACGGTGAATGCATCCGTCGCCTACAATTGAACCATAACCTAAAGAACAAAGACTTTTATATTCTTTGTTTAATTTTAAAAGCTCACTAAATGGCCTAACCTCTTCTTCTCCTCTAGTATAAAAGATTTTCCGTCTAGGACTCTTAATGTTGTTTTCTTTGCAAGTTGTCGAAAGTAATTGATAGCCAATATTAGCACTTTCAGCTATTTGCTTTAAAGACAAACCTTTTTCATAACCTTTTAATACCAATTCAAGGCGACGAGCTTTTTCTTGTTTGGATAGCTTTTTCATTGACAAGCCTCCCAGCTTTCTAAGCTAAATTCATCACTACCCATATGATCTAAGTTTGGCTTGTCTAACGTGCTGCGATTATTAACGCAGCGAAAAGTTAAGTAAGCTTTGAAATCTTTCTTCTTCGCGTAAAAAATACTTTTAGCATTTATTAAATCATAATTATTCTTAGAGCAATAATCTTTCAGCTTATCCTGTATAAGAAAGTCAAAGGGCAAGTCGTTATCCTCGAAAAAGAAAGTAGGCTGTGTAAAATCAAAATTCGGAATACAAACTGAATTAGTTAAAAGATTCTTGTGCAAGAAAGAGTCGTAAAACGGAATACATAAAGATAAATCGTCGTTCCAATATTTTTGCAACGTCGCAAAATCAATTCTTGGTTCATGATAAAATCCAAGCCGTGATGAATCGCTCGCAATTTTAATTAAAGCGTGATACCCATTTTCGTTTTTACAAAAAAGCACATACTTACAAGATTTGTGTCTCGACTCTTCAGTTTTTTCATCAATGTCTGGACAAACAGTGATCCTAAGACCAAAGGCGAGTTTAATCTTTTGATCTGCAAGGTTTTTATAAGCTTGCAAAAAACCAGACATAGAATCTTCCACCAAGAAAACTTTTGACATCTTATTGGCGATAGCCAAATCGATGATAGAGTCCGGTCCGCCTTCAACAGAAGCATCCGCGCCTTCTAAAGTCAAAATACTCCTACCTAACGAATATTGAGACTTAAACAGCGGTAAAACTTTCATGACTTATATATATCACAAGCATCAAGCGTTGTCAATCAAAAATCAAAGTCGTCTTTGGGATCGCTTGTTTGCGTATTTTGATGAGCGGGACATCCTTCGTAATGTTTTTTAACTACGACACAACCCTCTTTTGGAGAAAGTTCATCTTCGGTAAGCGCCGACCCTTTAACTTTTCCATCCTTGTCAACCAGAGTATAATAATCGAATGGAAATTTGTAAGAACAAGCCCACATCACATCGCCATTCTTTTTAAGTTGGCCGGGATAACTAGCAAAACCGCACAGCAGTTTACCCTTAAACCCTTCATCTTTCGCAGGAAAGGGTTTATCAGCGGCAAGGTTAGATGTCGCGTCCTTTTCTGAGTAATTATTAATAGCTTTGTAAACGCTAGAAAGATAATGTTCGAAGCCAGCAAGTTGATCTGAGCTTGGCTCGAACTGCATCGCGGCATCCTTGGGAAATTTCAGAAACAAAAACTCAACCATAACATCCTCCAAGCTAGGCCAAAGTCTTTTTGCCGCTAAAGCATATACCATTGCCTGAATGTTTGCGGTTATCTCCTCGCCTTCAAATTTATTTTTGCTTGATTTATAATCGACAATTTTAATAAATTTTTTATCAGGGTATTGAACTGGCTTATCAATAAAGCCGCGAACCTTGTATGGTGGATCATCATTCTCTAATAAAAAATCTTGCTCCGGACTTTCTATTAAGCCGTTTTCTCCGAAAAAATCATATTGAAGCCCAACATCAATCATTGCGCTACACATATTTAAATTATCTTCAGTGTCGAATTGCCGACCGTCTTTGCGTAAAGATTTTCTAACTAATCTTACGATTTGAGGACAATTTAAAATGGAATTTTCTTTTGTAATCTTATCATAATATTTTTTATGACGAGGGTTAAGAAGCATCTCCAAAACTAAATGGCAAGCAGTACCACGGGCTGCGCCATCGTTTTGAGTCGATGGAATATTTAGCACGTAATTGCACCAATACTTCCAAGAGCAATCTTCAAAAGTCTTTAGCTTTGAAGCTGATAATATTTTTTCTTCCATGAATAAATTTCTTCAATTGACATATCACCAAAGTCGCACATTTGTTTTTCTGGTATAGCAACCTTAATTTGATGATCGTCAAAATATCTAGAAAGTTTATTTACTGCTTTTTGAGCAGCTTGATTCCCAGCTAAATTTTCATCATTATTAAAAGCTATATAAATACAGTTGATATCCACTCGTAACAAATAACTTACAATAGCTGCATTAATATTCAAGCCAAAACTGACAATAGTATTTTTAACTCCTGCGTCCCACAGGGAAAGCATATCCCCAATACTTTCCACAAGAATAACTTTACGCTCTTCGCGAATAATCTTATTATTTAACTGCAACGGGTATTTCCATTCTCCTGTATCCCCGATATGCTTCCATTTAATCTTGCTGTCTACTATCGACCTTCCGGAAACGCCTATTAAATCTTTTTGGTAATTGAAGATTGGAAAAACATATCTATCTTTCATTTTTCCATCACTCATAACACCACCGCCGAACAAAGCTATGGTTTTTTCACTAACCCCTCTATTAATCCAATAAGAATGATCAGGTTTAAGTTTTATTAAGCAGTCTTTGTTGAATATTTTTGATTGCTTAACTTTAGGTTTACTGGTTTGCCTTTTAGTTTCCGTAAACGGCTTATCTTTCAACCACCCCTCTGCTTCTTCAACAGTCTTGAGACCTTTAGATAATTTAATTAATTGATATATGTTGCCTCTTAAATTCCTGCCAAAGTCTATGAAATATCCAGTGTCTTTACGAACGCTCAATGCGCCCACGCTGCTAGAGTCCCTATAGATCGGCTTCATTCGAAAGTTTTTACTATCTTCCGAAATATTGCTATACCCTAAAGACAGCAAAATTTCTTTTACATCATACATCGATCTCTCCATCGTTTTGACTTGGGTTTTCATCAAGGAACACCTCCTCCCTATCTCGCACCAAACCACGTAAAGACCCCCTTTCTTCAACGCTGAAATTTCTTACATTGAAGTATAGACAATTATCTTCATATATGACCGTTCCATTGTCAAGGGTTCTTCTGACTAAATCTTGATGACCAGCAGCATTTCTTCCTTGGAATCTCGTTTTTACTGGAACCAGCTTATGCGTTCCGTAATCTCGGACTATGTTGCCATTCTCATCAAACTCATTGTCCCGAGCCATTTCTTCCCGCGTCTTTCTTCTAAAAATAGCTGAAAAGCTTACGAACCATTGGACTCTATCTGACAGAGAAATTACCGAAGCGTCATCAACCGGACTATCCCCTTCTCCCGCTCTGTTCGCTTGCATAGCTACTATGATCGGAGCATTAATTTCTTCTGAAAGCTTTTTAAGTTTATCAGTTTTTTCTCCAATGGCTTGATGCTCGGCCCAATTCTGGCTAACCTTTTCGCCGGTTAATTTAATATAATCGTAAGCAACAACACATGGATTACCTCGACCTACATAGGTTAAATACCAGCGTCTAACTATCGAACAAATTTCATCAATAGTTTTGTTTCCGATTGCTGCATGGTAAACCTCTGAATCTTCATCAACCGTTTTTAATCCCGCTCTAACTCTTGTTACAAGCTCGGAATTTTTTCTCCAATTGCCGGTTTCTAAATACCAAGAGTTTACACCTGTAGCTGCCGCTGCCATTCGGAATTTGATATCCTCTGTTTCCATTTCAGTATCAAGCATCAACGCTTTTACGCTGTTGAGAGAAGCTGTTTTGCAACAAATATCATTAATCCAAGTGGTTTTACCTTGCCCCGAGCGCGAACAAATAGAATAAAGATTTCCCGGTCTTAACCCTCCATAAGCGTCATTAAATTCTTCGTAAGGTGTAAGTAGCCCCGTTTCTTCTTGAGGATTATTTCCTCTTTCTTCAATCAGTTCTACAAGCCCTTCAAAAAGTTTAACTGGCTCATCATCAAAATTATACCCACGCATTCTATCAGAATACATTTTATCACAGGTGGATATAATTTCATCGATGGAATTCGTCCCGCACTTTCTTGTGTAGTCTGCTATATCTAAAGCTGACTCCATAATCTCGCGCCGAATCCGATATTTTAATAACTCCTTTGAAGCTTCAACAACCGCTGATGGTTCAATTTGAGTAGCTGATATGTCATCTACATATCTATAAATATCAATAGGCTGTTCAAAAGTAATTCCTAAATTAGTTATCTTTTCTGAAATTAAAACTTTGTCTATCTCTTTATTGTTGGAGATAATACTCCTAATCACACAAAAAATTGTACTATGTAAATCAGTATAAAAATCCTTCTCTTCAATAAATCTATCAATATCAGAAAATATCTTTGGGTGTTTGATTAAACCACCTAAAACATGTCTTTCAATCTGCTTGGAAAAAATTGCTCCGTCTTTGTTCATAACATACCGTCCTCAGAATTTAACATTAACATCGAAAAAGGTCAAGAAAAAATAGACCTTGAAATCTACCCGAATAGGACAAGCCGCTCAATGAAAAAATTCGCGTTGGCTATAATTTAACCTGAAAATTCTTTTCGAAGAAAGATTTAGTCAGACTATTCACTTCATCCTCGTTAATCTCAATTAAAGTGAAATTATTTCTTTCAAGCCAATCAGCTTTCTGTAGGTCTCTTTTAATACCATTTAAATAATCCGCCCGTGAATTATTATGAAAGAATTTGTTAAATTCAGTATGCTGTTTGCCTTGGACTTCGATTGCGATTTTTTTAGTCGCGTTTAAAATATCTACAGTCATACGCGAGCCGTATACAGGAAACTCTTCATAAACAATCTGATTAGACCAATAGTCCCGTAAAAATTGTTTGACTTGGAACTGTATTTTAGACCGCGATTTTTTATCCCAATTAATTAAGTACTTTGAGACATTTTTAGACTGAAGTTTTCCGTATAAATTATAAAGTCTCATCGTAAATATTTTTTTGCAAAAGCTGGAACCAATACTTGTCGAACTATAAATACAGAAAAATTGTTATCACTCGGAAAATGTACGCCTTCATAAATTCTAGAATCGGCAACCATTTTAGCTCTTTGCATAAATTTTTCTTGTAGGTCTGGGTACATTAGCGAGCAAATACTCGCCGCAAGAAATGCTGAAGCGGTATGTCCACTCGGATATGCCGGTGTAGCTGCTGAATTATTTTGTATAGATTCATTATAATCTATATTGATGTTATGGTAAGGCGCTAATTGATAAGGTCTGGGTCTACCATAATGAAGCTTTAACTTCAAAATTAACGTATTTGAATCGCCTATAACCTTGTATCTTATATCGTCCAAGTCTATTTTTTCGCCAGTAAGCTCTTCGTGATAATCGTATATAAACCCTTCAGGAGATTCATCCATTTCTTTTAAGTGAGCAGCCAGATGCTCAGAATTCTCATATTTAGGAAACTCTTTTATGTACAATAACTCTTTTCGGGTTTCATCGCTTGAGTTAGCGGGCGGGGGCATATTTAATAAGTCTTTAATTTCTATATCTAAATACTCAAAGTCTCTAGAAGCCCACTCAAGGTAAGACTCTTTGGTTTTTTCAAAAGTTAAATCGTCGAGTTTTTTAACTTTTATATCATCAGAAAAATCTATTTCAAATTCTGGTTTCATTTAAAATCCTTTTATAAATTTACACTTAAAATTGGTGGAGGCGGCGGGAGTCGAACCCGCGTCTTTAGAACCATC
>CEUI01051231.1_pt1 | contig 12983 bp, 19 predicted proteins | sample 531411 | NCBI WGS metagenome assembly CEUI01 (sample SAMEA2622841, study PRJEB7988) | marine metagenome | isolation source: saline water (ENVO:00002010), including
AATAGCAGATAAATACTCATCAGAACCTCCTTGAGCGAACATATTAGCTAAAAACATAGAATCTGCCTGTTCAGGTGTCCATTGAGTGGCATCATCACCTATGCCAGTTATATAGTCCTCTTCCCATCCATAACCACCCGCAGCTATATTAGCGTCACTAGTCGCATATCCACCAGTCCTCATCCTATTTCTGCCAGTTTCTATACTATCGTCAGTAAATTGGTATACCCCAGAGGCAGAAGTAGTCTTAGCCCTGGCATTGGGATTATTATCACTCTCCATATGACGGGTTTTACTAGAGAAATCCCACATATTATCTATAAACTCATCCTCAGTTATACCAGTATCACCCATTTTCATCCTGTCATACTGTTTTAAGAGAAATTCCCTGTTTTTATCGCTAAATCCCTCAGTCTTCTCTTCTCCAAAGGCTAATTCATCAACTGCATTCAGCATTTGACCACCAAATCCAGTGACTTTATCAGCAATATTCTTCCACCAGTTCATATAAACCCCTATTATTACAAAAAAAATTAAAAAAAATTTTTTCATACTCTCTATACCTAGTTAACTAGGATGAAGATACGCTATTCCCTAATTAGTGATTAGTTAAGCCCTTACAATCATCTAAATGGCCTAACCTAGTATATCCTAGCTGTAAATTTAAGGGTTTTTATACCACAAATGCAAGGAAAAAGATGCATTTTGAAAAATTATAACGAGAATGGATGTGTGAGATATTCTACTTCCCCTACCCCTTGATTTTAAGGTTATGCCCTCTTGATGCCGTTGAAACCTTAAAACCAAGTGTCCGGGTGCTATCCTACACAGCACCTTGTGCTGTCCCCCTCTCTTCTTGATAGGAATATTCTATTATTAGTTCCTATTCGATATTATAGCTAACACACTCAAGGCTATGATATTGTTAACCTATTGAGTGTGAATTGTGAGTATAGTAAATGATAGCTATAATATCGCTAGTTAATAATGCTGTTAGAACATTAGTTAATGGCTCTTGGACTGATAAGATGACATTAGTAAACAATGAGCAAGTTAAAGAGTTCAATCCAAAGTCAATTGATATCCGCTTTAAGGGGAAATTGACTTCAGCTGAACTCTCTACTACTAAGCTGTTTACTAATGGATACATCTTAGGCTCTGAGTTAAGAGCCATTAATGCACACATAGGTGCAAGCAACGATAAGTATAATACTGATAAGCTACAGCTTGTAGATGAGGCTGAGTATCATATCGTTGCTAAAGCTACTAAGGGCTCTACTCGTAAGAGTAAGTTCAGAACAGCAACATTTGATAATGGGGATACTGTTACCTTTGTAACTGTTGCTGTTCCGCTAGAGCGAGAGCCATCTGTAGGTGTTGAGTGCTCTATCTAGTATAATCATACACATAGTGTGCCTTGGGGCTTATCCTAGGGCACACTATTTTTGTATGAAATTATGTAGGCTAAAGCCTACTCTTATTGTTTATTTTTATAGGCAATAGTAAGTAATTGTGGCTTTTAATAGTGTGTTTAAATAACTGTGAATTATACTCAGAAAGGGATTAAAATGAACAAAGTTTATAATTGGGACTTTATGGTCTATTTGATTATTTTTGTGCTGTCTGTTATGACTTGGGGACTATGGGACAATGGAGGTAATTGGTGGATACCATTTACTATCTTGTTCTTATTCTTCGGATTTTATTGTGACTTTTTAGAGCAAAAGGCATTAGCTAAGAAAACCTTAGATGATGACAATGCTCTAATTGATGCTTATAGTGATATAACATTTGAAGAGTCAGAAGAAATGATTGAATTAGCTAAGCTACATCAATCTATGGAATTTGGGGAAGAACCAGGTATAACTTAATACTCACAATCAATGTGTGGGCTACGCGGATGCATTCTCGGCTTGTTAAAGCAATGTCAATGTAGAGTAGTCCACATGTTGTTTTTAAAATAAAGGAAATAATTGATGAAAATAGGTAAAGTTTTATGCAATCAATGTAATACACTCTTAACTTGTTATATTGGCAAGAAAGAGGAAAATGGGGCTTATATCACATCAGTAAATAGTTGTAAGCACCACGAATGGAATAAAAAGGTTAAAGTAAGTATACATAATAAGAAATAGCTCATTAGAGCTAAGCCGTAGTTTCTCAAGGTTATTCCATTCCTTATCTCTACTACGGCTAAATTTAGGTACTAAAGCTGGTTAGTTATCCCAGATAGTTGAGGCGCTATGTAGACACATAGGACAAGGCTTGTAGGGTTCGTAATTTAATGACGGTGATATGTTTTGATACATTGACTACGAGATTTAAATTACAAAGGGACACCTGTAATGGTGTGTGTAAACTATCATACTTTGCCAATACTAACCAGCTACCTACAATGTTGTCCTAAGCATGACATCGTAAAAAAGGCTCAGTGAGGCGTGGCTGTATCACTTTAAAAAAATCAGCCACAATAATTAGGTAATATCTAGGTGACTGGGTGTTATCTCGTCGAAAAGAGAGAGTATAGGAAGGGAGTGGGTTAACGTGACTTGCTCGGCTCTCTCTTAATTTTAATGTAAAGGAAACTAAATCATGAATGATTTATTAAAAGGTCGTAAAGCCTGTGATGACTGTAATTATGTCGTATGTGTTTGTAAGCCTGTTGTAGGATATCATCCTCGTCCAAAAATTACCGATGAAGATAAATCTTCATCGACTGTTATTTCTCTAATTGACGATGATAGGATTATTTGTGGCATATGTAATAAGCAAGTAAATAAGCACACAGATAGTCAAAATAAGTTTTGTGATAATGAATTAAAGCTCATTAATGAGCAAAAAGATAAACCAGAGAGTTATATAACTGTTTATAAGCCAATAGCTGGCTGGAAAGCGGTAATGATGACTCCAGACGAAGATGGATTCGTCTCTCCCTGGACAACAAGTGATTTTGCATTCAGCACTAAAGAAGAAGCAATAAAGTATGCTAAAGATTGGGCTGAAGCGGAAGAAATGAAATTTCAAGAAGGAGGTATTTAATGACGCCGAATTATTGGAATATTAAATGTCCCTATAGATATAAATATCAGCTAGAGGCTTGGGCTGTTCTTTATAAGGGTTTAACTAAAAGTCAAGCCAGAAAACTAACCAAAAAGCAATTATATGCTATGTGGTACAAAGGATAAGGAGCTATAAATGACTAGGCAAGACATATTTTATAGTATTTTAGCTGTGATATTACTCGTAACTATAGCCTACTTTTCTATGACAGAGCGTGTTGTGGTCGAAGAACACGTTGTCATAGAGGAGCACGTTGTTGTTGACACAGTGAAAGTTACTGAAGTTGACACTGTTTGGCAATACAAGGACTATCGTACTTCATTTTTAGAGAGTGAAGGACAATTGTTAGTCAGCAAAAACTATTTATTTAATACAGCCCGACAAAATACATTTGAAGGCAGTATTAGAGATGCATTACCGTTTGGCGATGTATTTAATTGGTGGCGCGATAAATTAGGACCTTGTGGAATATTTCAATGGAATGGTGAGTATTATACCACTTTATTGAAAGAAGAAAACATAGAGGAGGAATGCTATGAATCGACTACCTCAAATTGATGCTGACACTGCTAAGCGGTGGTTAGTTGTTATTGGTGGGATATTTGTATTAGTAATTTTAAGCAGATATTTATTAGGTTAGTAGAGTAAGAGGTAATCTAATCTCTTGCTCATGGGAAAGCGACTGTGTATCATAGCTCTGAGATATGCAGTCGCTTGAAACAATCAGAGCGAAAGTGAGTAATCACATGGCAGATGCCGCAACAACCAAAAATATTAAACTTTTTAGAGAAGGCACGGACTCTAGTGAAGTAGATTTCGATGCTAGCGATTGTAGTAATATCGCTACTCTCAGAGGAAAGCTTGATATGGCTGGTAAAACTTGTTCAGTTAATGGCGTTATCGTAAGTAATGATAATCTTCCTATTAATGATGGTGATAGAGTATCATTTACTGGTGGCAACAAAACTGGCGGGTAGTACTTTTAACAGTTGGCGCGTTTTTCGCAAGATGAACCCGTTTGGGATAAAATGTTAATACTTCGTGATTAGCGCGCCGACATAACTGGAGAAAACTCATGACACAGCAAGAAATAATTGAACGTGCCATAGCCGAAGGTCGTAGTGAATATCTTGTTTTAAATAGATATGATGAAACGATTGACCATATTGCCTATCCTTGTTGGGATTTACGTAGGGGAGAGTACAAAGTGTCATATGAAAAAATAGGCACCCACAAACCTCTTCTTGAACTCCTCGATGATTTTAATCGCCTATATAATTGCTCTTTAAGTATAACTAATACGTTTAGATTTTCTCCGGGATATATTGAGAAGATTAGAAATGTTATGGCTGAAAGTATGTTTCCTCGATTTAATATGAAATCCACGAGATTACCTTTAAGATTAGAACAAACTAGACATAAATATGCTAATATGAGTGATAAGCTAAGGGTTATTGACGTCATGTTATATGAAATGAGAAGACAGGGCAAGACTTTATCCAATGCTAAAAATGATAGTGTCGAAATATATATAGATTTTTGTGAAAAATTTATAAATAGCGGCGCTTATGAGTATTTTGATGATATTTTTATTACTGATAAAGGCCCTGGAGTAGACCAACGAGTATATAGCCATCATGCTACACGTCATAGCCCTAGCGACCCGTTTTTGTGTATGATTAAAGATATAAATGACTTTAATATAATTGCTAAAAATAGAGATGGAATTATAGCTGATATTCCATGGGGAAGTATAACACTAGTATTTGAGATGGATTTATATGAATGGGTAAATAACTATGAGTGTTTAACCCCAAGAGCTCCAAATGGCGGGCGTTTTGTTTTTAATTGTAATGCCTTGCAATATCCATATTATAAAGGGGTAGACCATCCTTTTATTTTATCAGATAGAAGGGGCAGCGACAGATTCTATGGCCCTGGTAACGTTTGCTTTGGCGATTTAGATGCTGAAATAAGAATGAATTTGCATCAAATGGACTGGGAAATGCTTAGTATTGTTTTAAATGGCTGGGTATCTTCATTTGATTTAGGAAATACTAGCCCTTTAAATAACTTTAATAGATGTAAGGTCGGAATACTATCTTCTTATACGGATAATTTAACTAATCCAGACCTTGGAAGAGACCATTTAGTAAACAATGCATATGTTGATGAAAGTATCTGTAGAAATGTTCATACTCGCGATTTAAATGATGGCGTAGAATGGACTAATAATTCATTCAGAGAAACATTCTGTAACAATTGCAACTACAAATCTTCTTGTAATTACTATGAAGAGACATTAGACGTACTAAATGAGTATCTTTTAGAGCATTTAATAGCTTATTTAGCAGAAGAGCTTCCATGGTTTCAAGATGAAATACTGATGGACTATGACGTAGGACATAGAGGCGATATTACTCTTAATACTATTGTATTTGGACAGAGAATGACTCATTTTATGCGTTTATTTAAATCAGGTAGTGAATTAGCAAACAATGGACAATATGCCTATAGTTTACCTGAGAGTGTTCTTGGCCAATTTCATTTATACTATAAGTTGTATTCAGTTAAAAGCAAAAGGTCAGGATATTCTAATAGTAATGACGATAAAGATAGCTATCCCATTGTTAGTTTAAATGTATTTATAAACGAACTGGGACTATATGATATGTCAAGCTCTAGATTAAAAGAATGGATTGGTAGAGAAGGTGGCTATATCAAAGAACGTAGAAGACAAGAAGCAGCTATTGAGGCTGCTACTAATCAACCAGATGTCTGGGTGAATGATGAAGAACCATCTATAGAAGATTTTCATGAATCATTACGAGACATCGCAAGAAGAGATAATCTCTAGGGAGACGCACATGAGTGAGTTTCATATTTCCAAAGAGGATTGGAACAAAATACAAGGTTATGCCGCTATTGCATATGATGTTAAAAAATGCGAAATAGGTGGCATGATGGTTATGCATAAGACTGATGATGGTGATTGGTTAATGCATGACCCTGTAATCCTCAAACAAGAGATAGCTTATACAGAGTGTGACATTGATAAAGAAGCATTAGCTGTTTATTACAATGACGCAATGGCTAAGCATCCAGGCTGTAGATTCGTATGGTGGCACAGTCATCATAACATGAAAGCCTTTTGGAGTAAGACAGATGAAAATACTATTGACGGGACTAAATCTGCTGATTTTACAGTCTCTTTAGTTATTAATCTAAAAGGTCAATACATGTTAAGGGTAAAGTGGTTTCAACCTACAGAGGCACATATAGATACTGATTTAGAAATAATTCATTCTATTGGTGATGATGTAAATCCAGAAATGCTAAAAGAAGTTGAAGCATTATGTAACGAAAGGAAGAAAGTTACAACCGTAGGATATGGTAGCTATATAAATAGGTATAATCATACAGATGGATGGGGTAATCAAACTACATTCTTAAAAACTGAAAAGAAAAGTAATGATGATACTATTGATGTAGAGAAAGCACTAGAAATACCCGACGCAACGTTTGCCCCAGAGCAGAATGACCAGATATTACTCACCAGAATCACTGATTTTGTTGATGATATTAATAGTAAGTTCTGTGCCAGAGAAATCCAATATAAAGATTGGAGGGAATATGTCCGTAAAGCAAATGCTCAACTTTCAGATACTAAATGGTCACTCATTGAGTATAAAGCACAAAAGCTAGAAACGTTGTGTTTGCATGCATTTCCAAATGAATTTATAAGATGGGACAATAAACCTATCCCAGTTCATCTTGGAAACAATGACAATCTAGATGGATGGTACCTATAAATGACATTCACTAGTAGGTTTGAGGGCATAGTGAGTAACGTAAGTGACTACGTTTATCACATATTAGGCTGTGGCGCTATAGGTAGCGCTACAGCTATTCAATTAGCTAGAATGGGAGCGACTCAGTTTCTCCTTTATGATTTTGACAGAGTTTCTGTAGAAAACATAGGGGTGAGCCATTATGTCTATAAAGATATAGGGCGCGCCAAGGTAGATGCTTTGAAGGAGCATATTCTAGCTATTAATTCAGAAGCTAGTGTCATGGAGAATGATGAAAGATTTTCTTTATTTGAAAATACTGGACCCAATTCTATTATGATTCTAGCTTTTGACTCTATGGATAGCCGTAAGCAAGCTGTAGAGCTTGCATTAAAAGGTAAAGCCAAGCCATGGTTGCTTATAGATGGACGAATGGGAGCTGAACATTATCAGCAATATACATTCAAAAATCCAAAATTAGCAGATTATATGCGTACCTGGTATTCAGATGAAAGCGGAGACCCAGAGCCATGTAATGCTAAAGCTACTAGTTATTGCGCAAGCATGTCTGGAAGCTTTATTGCTAATCAAATAAGCAAAGCTATAACACATGGAAATGTTGATGAAGAGTTCTTCTTTAACTTTCCAGCATTAACTCTTGCACGTAAGTAAATTATGTTGTAAATTAACGGGCTACCGTCGGTAGGTAGCCCAAACAATAAGGAGTTATAAGATGGCTTTAAAAGTCGCAAAGCGGGAAATTCTCTCAACTAATCCTAAGGTAATGCTATTATATGGAGCGCCAAAAGTAGGTAAAACAACTCTATTAAGCGAATTAAATGATTGCTTAATATTAGATACTGAAGAAGGCTCAAGAATGATAGCAGGTCATATCTTATCAATTAATTCGAGAGAAGACTTATTAGCATTTTACAAAGAAGCAGCAGAAGGTCATGAGTTCAAATATATTGCATTAGATACTATTGACAAAATAATTGAATGGACTGAGAAAGCTGTATGTGCAGAATACCAAGTTGCCAATATTGCAGATTTAGCATATGGTAAAGGTTTCGGTATAGTTAGAGAAAAAGTGTTAAATAATGTCAAAAAACTGTCCACATTATGTGATAATATCATTATAATAGGACATAGAAAGACTGCAGCCGCAGTCGAAAATAGTACTGCTGTAGACCCTCAGTCATTAGATATCTCAGGTAAACTGAAGAATATGTTAATGGCAATGGCGGATGCAGTAGGTTTCGTTCATCGTGATGACGATAATAAGTTAAAAATATCGTTTGAAGCGACGAACTCCCTTGAAGCAGGTAGTCGTTGTCCTCACTTGAGAGGACAAGTCATTGACTTCGATTGGAAGTTAATATATAAATAACGAAAGGAGGTGGTCGAATGGCTATCTTTAAACCTGCTCAGGCAGAAACAACAACGTCAGAGAACTCAAAGTACTATGGAATAGTACCTGTGGCAATCACTGATTTCACTAATAGAAGTGGTGAGTATTCATGGGCCGATTTATTCCTATCAGTTACTTTAAGAGCTCAAGACAGTGATTATGATAAATTCCTTGAAATCAAAGGAGAGTTTGAAAAAGATGGAAACGGCGATATTTCGGGCGGTTCTGTTTTAAACAGACTATATAAGTTCTTTGATTTAATAGGTTGTGAAGCTGGATTAAGCACTAAAAACGAATGGGAAGACCCAGATGGGAATGCCATTACAGATATCGCATCTTATTTAAGACAGCGTTATGTAACTGGCAATCCAACTAGTGCTAAATACGACTATGTTGCTTATATTTATAAGAAACAAGCACAGCCTGGAAAGAAATCGTATACTACTGTCCACACTAGGTTATTTCCTAATACAGATAAAGGGAGGCAAGACCTAACTTCTCATATCGATTGGATGAAATCCAAGGGGTATTTGAAGGAAGAGGTTGCACAAGCTGGACAACAGCCAGCCCCCGCAGCTGTTAGCGGAGACAACCTTTAGTGTCCCTATACGTTGAAATAGCACAGGAAAGCCCTCGTAATAGAGGGCTACTTGTGTTAAAATCTGAGCTCCCACGCTATATCAATGAAGATGTACCACTATATAGGTCATTTTACTTGTATGATGAAACTGCATTAGATATTGCAAATTCAGAAAATTCAATTAAAAACTATAGTGGCCCTAGATACTTAGACTATGTTCTTATAGACATAGATAAGCAAGATAATAGCCATGAATTAACGTTAAATACAATGAAATCCGTTCTATTCGCTCTAACAGAAGGTGGATTAGATGATGATAACATGCAGCCATATTTTAGTGGAACAGGTTATCATTTAGCTATACATGCAGATGTATTTAATTTTGAAGCAACAAATGAGTTACCTCTTATTGTTAAAGCAACACTTCAAAATCTAATACCTGAAGCAGATTCTGCTATATTCTCTAGAACTGGTATTTATAGAGTAGCACATACTAAAAATCAGAAATCTGGATTATATAAGATACCACTAACTGTAGATGAGACCATGAATCTTAATCATGAGAAGATATTTGAAATGGCAAAAGAACAGAGACTTGAATTTCCATATAAAGTTTTATGTGGAGAAGGAGAGTTTGAAAGTAAAATAGAAGATAAACCTGAATTGCAGTCAATTTCTTTTAGAAAGGTTACAGAACCTTCAAAGATAACACCTTGTATTCAAACTATGTTTAGACAAGGGCCTGTTCAAGGAAGGAGACATAAGACTATTTTAAGATTAGCTAGTCACTTTAGAAGACATGGTTTTCCTAGTGATGTAGCTAAAGCAGCTATTTTAAACTGGAACAATAATAACCTCGATAATGAGAGCGTTATCACTAAAGTTGATAGTGCATATAATGGCGGCTATAGATATGGTTGTCAAGATGAACTATTAGCTCAAAATTGCCAAACTAAATGTATTTATTTCAAAAATAAAGACTATATGATAGAAGTTAAGAACTCTAAGGATATGCAAGAAGAGTTTGAAGAACGAATGAACACTGATTTTAGTGGGAAAGTGATTAATCTTAGCAAAATGTTAGGATTGGGAGCTCAAATAGATTCTACTATCTACCCAGGAGAGTTAGTGACAGTCTTTGGACCTACAGGCTCAAGTAAGACTACATTTGTTCAAAATCTTGCCCTAGGAGTTGATTTCCTTAATAATCAAGTAGTCCCAGAATGGCAAATTCCTACATTATTCTTATCATTAGAGCTATCTTCTTGGTATATGCATAGAAGACACATGCAAATAGTATCAGGAATGAGCAAAGATGATGTAAATGCAGATTATAAGAATGTGTATATGCAAAATAAGGATTTGCTTAAGCATTTAGTTGTTCAAACAGTTTCCCCTACAATAGAAAATATACAACAAAAGATAAGAGAGTTACAACCAGCTCTTGTTATTGTTGATTATATTGATTTAGTAGAAACTCCAAGAAATGTAAATGGCGAATACGCTCAAATCAAATATGTCTCTCATAACTTGTCTAATATGGCTGTAAATAATGATTGTATCATTATACAGGTATCTCAAGTTAGTAGAGAATATTCACGTAATGAGGTTCTTGACCTTTATGCTGGCAAGGGGTCAGGTGCAATTGAGAATGCCAGTAGAAAAGTAATTGGGTTAAATGGGCAAGCTAACAGCAGTGAAAAGAGTGTGCAACTATTCAAGAATACGGATGGTGAGCTCTTTCAGGTCGATGTTGAATGGCAGCCCAGCTTTAGATTAAGGAGAAAAGTATGAAAATCTTTGAATTTGCTACTTACGAAGAGGGAATGTTTTTAACACTCTTTGGATTTCTCGGAATTGGACTCGGTGGAGCGCTTAAGCCAGAAGATGGTGATGGCCCTTTTACCACTTTAATTATTAGAATCGGTAAACTTAACTCAATAATATCTTTAGAATGGAGAAATAATGCCAACGAAGACTAAAACAGAGAATAGAGGTAGACCCAAAGGCACTGTAAATAGAAAAAGCAGAAGCCAAAGGCTGCTCAGACATCTCTTATCAGGAAAGACTATCAATGGAGGTCAAGCTTTTAGAAGCTTTGGAATCTATAGATTGTCTGGCATCATTCATCATTTCAGAAAACAAGGCTTTAACATTGAAATGAAGATGATTAATCGGAAAGGTACAAAATATGGCGTCTACAAGCTCACAGGAACCCCTCAAGCGTAAAGGCTGGGAGAAAAAGTTCTTTAAAAAGCTCAAGAGACTCCATGGGCATTTTCATAAACGAGTATTCCATCGTCTAATGAACAAGTCTAGTACCCTTCGCTCTTCACTTAAAAGAAGAAGCAGAGATTACGAAGTTCTTTTCGAAATTTCGCTCGAAGAAATACGACACTTGCTCTATGATAGTTATGGAAAGAAATGTAAGTACTGTTCAACACAGATGAATGTAACAAATATGGTCTGTGACCATGTTACACCAATATCTGCAGGCGGACCTTCTATATTAGATAACTTGCAAATGATTTGTAAGTCATGTAATATTAGAAAGGGCCCTATGACTGGTACAGACTTTACTCGATTTATTGCTTGGCTGAAAAAACAGCCTGCCTACATGTCTAAATATATTAAGCGTAAGATGGCTGCAAAGGAGACGTTTAAATGACAAGAAATGCCCGTAAAGTGCGGAGAGAGGGGTCTAAGGACTCCTCTCCTGCAAGACTTAAGCTAATAAAGTATCAAATAAAGATATTTGGTACTAAAGGAAAACGATTCTTTAAATATTTGGAGAAAAAATGAAGAAAAAGACGAACGATGTTTGGTGGATACAGACTGACCCTTATATAGAAAGAATGGCCACACGACAGGAAGCTGTTAAAGATGAGATACGTCCTAAACGATTTACGGTTAAGTGTTGCCCCGACTGCAATAAAGCATTTGAAGTCCCAAGGCAAACTACTGGAGAAATAATAAAGCTAGGACGATATTATCTAGATGACTTCCCTACGTATGGATTGGAAAGAAAACAGTGTTATAAATGTGAAGGAGAATTAGTTCATGAAGAAATCACTGCTTAAATCCAGAGCAATAGAAATCATCTATCATGAAGGAAATGAGAGATGGTGTGCACCGAAAGGAACAAAACAGTGGAAACCATCGGTGACAACCTTTTTGGGCGCTACTCTTAACAAGGGCATTGGATATGACACTTGGTTAGGCAATGCATTATCCTACAAAGATGCTTGTAAAGAAAGAGACATGGCGGCAAGAAGAGGGACTATAGTCCATGACTTATGTGAAAAACTCATAAAAGAGGGAAATATAAGTATACCAGAGGAATTAAATAAAGAGTTCGGAGAGGCTATATCTAAGCGTATGATGAGCTTTGAACTTTGGTATAGACAACATTGCCCAGAGATTATAACAACTGAATATAAACTTTATCATCCGAGCCTACCTTTCTCAGGGACTCCAGATATAGTGTGTAAGATTAACGATAAAATGACGTTAATTGACATTAAAACTGGTAACCCCTATCCTACACATCAGCTACAGCTGACTTGCTATAAAATGCTCTGGGACGCAGTATTCCCGGAGCATCCTATACAAGAAATGTATGGATTATATTTGAAAGATAGTTGGATATCTAAGGTAGAACCTCAATACAAGAAATATAAGTATGCTCCTGAAGTTGTAAATAATGTGCATGCTGTATGGGAGTGGATTGCAGGTGGAAAACCTTGGCCAAAGAGTAAATATCCAGTTAAGTTGTCATTCTCAATTAAAGAAAATGAAGAAAATTTATAAAAAAGTTTGATTTATATCACATTTTGTTGTAAATTCCAGCATATTCTTTAGGAGAAAAGATGACTACAGAAAAGATAAATGAGGAAGTTAAGGAAGAAAAGCCTGCTGAAGAGCAAGCTCCTGAACCTGAATTAACCTTAGAAGAAAAGGTGGCTAACCTTGAAGCGGGAATGAAACAAACTATTATTGTATGTAATAATTTAATTACGTACTGCAACACCATGGAAAAGTGGCGTAAAATGGATTTCGTTCCACAAAAGGATGAAAGTGAAGCCGATTCAGATAACTCCTCTGAAGAATCAGAGGCTCCAGCAGAGAAATCTGCCGAGTA
>CEUI01062185.1_pt1 | contig 12978 bp, 3 predicted proteins | sample 531411 | NCBI WGS metagenome assembly CEUI01 (sample SAMEA2622841, study PRJEB7988) | marine metagenome | isolation source: saline water (ENVO:00002010), including
TCATTTTGGATATAGAAGCAGCGAAAGGTTTTACACCTTTTCCTTTTAATGCTTCTTCTGTGTCTTTATACTGCTTGGTTTTGGGAACTACTTGAGATTTATCTTTTTTTTTTACGTCTTCTTGAGACTCTTTAGTAGTTTTTTGTTCTGCTTTTTTTTCTTTTCTTATGGCGCTTTCTGCATCCTTATTATTTATTTTGCCGCCTCTACCACTACCTTTTATTTTTTCAACACTCTCTGGAGATATATCCCCATCTTCTAAAGCTTTTATTAATCTCTTTTTAGCTCCAGAAGTCATGTTTTCGTTTTCTTTTACTTTTTCTATAGCTTTATCTACTTCTGCTTTAGCTGCTTTAGCTTCTATTTCTGAAGCGGGTTTAGTCACTCTATCTACTACTCCTTGCACTCCTTTAACAGCAGCAGCCCCTACATCTTTAGCCGTTTGAAGCGCTTTTGTTCCTACTTCGGTTAAAGTTTCTCTTAATGTCTTTTTTGGTTTTGCAGCTTCTTCAGCAGCTTTTGCTTCAGCTTCTGCCTTTTCTCTTTCGGTTTTTTGTTTTTCGCCTTCTTGTGTAAAGGTTTCAAACTCATCTTTACTCAAACCTTCTTTTTTATATCTAGCATCTCTTTTTCCAGTAGATTTAGCAGTAGGAGCCTTATCTACTTCTGCTGTATATATGTCCTCTATTGACTGCTCAATCTCAGCTAATTCTTTTTGATGCTGCTCCATAACTTCATTATGAGCGTCTTCCATCATTTTTAATTTAGCTTCAAGTTTCTTTTTGTCTTTAATTACAGTCTTTTCATGAGCAACAGCATCTTCATATGAAGCCTTTTCTTCTGCCATTTCTCCTTCTTTACGAGTCTTTTTCATCTCATTATAAAAAGCTTGCTCTGCCCCAGCCTCAGTTAAAGATGTGTTAACGTGATGCTTTGCATAGTCTTGTTCGGCTTGCTCTATCTTTACCTTATATTCATTCCCTTGTTCTTCGGTAATTTTATTGTCTTTAACTAAATTATCCACAATAGACATAGCGGCAGAACCGTCTCCTGAGTAATTCCAAATATTAGAAGCCAATAAATTATCTATAGCTCTTTCAAGCGCTAATTGCTGATCAATACTTGCGTCTTCCATAGATTCGGAAAGCAAGTCTATTACGTTATTATAAGAGTCTATCTTTTTATCAATTAAAGCTTGTCTTTCTGCTATTCCATCAAAATAACCTCTAACACCACCCATAGCGCCACCTAATCCAACAGAAGACCAAAATATATCTCTAAGCTCTGGCCTGTCTTCTCCGAAAGGAGCTTCTTTTAACCACACACTCATAGGTTCATAATCCAATCCTTTTGCTTCTTGTATATTTTTATATTTAGCCCACTCCTGGTATACTTCTTGATAGGCTTCTGTAACTCCTTCAATACCAGCATAAGCCCCAACAGCAGTCAGATTTGGTTTATACCTTCTAATTACACTGCTTATCAATCCTTTTGCATTTTCTCCTATTGCTGTTTTTTGCACAGGATTTCTTAACACTCTGCCCATTATCCCTCTACCAGCTCCTCCAAATAAAATACCATATTGTAGTATGTCTACCCCCATCCATTTGGCATTATCTCTCATAACTCCAGCAGCTTGTTCTGCGGCTTCTTCTGGAGAAAACATTGGCTCTCCAGTTATTGGGTCTACTTCATTAGCCAACTCTTGATAAGCCTCACCAGCTAAGTAAGCCCCCTCAAATATATTAGCTGTAGCACCACCACCTATATATCCAGTAACATCTCTTAAAAGCTTAGTAGGTGCTATTCCTTTTTTTCCAGCATCTACTCCAAGATATCTCATAAGACCTGTTCCTTTCTTTCCTTTAAATGCTTTAGACCCAGCTCCTGTTAATTTTACTCCTTTATTCATTTGGCCTAAAACTTTTGTCCCTTGCATATATTTTAAAACTGTTGGGCCTAACCTGCCTAAAGCAAGTCCTGCTAATCTAGCGCCTCCAGCATAAGGGATTAAAAATGAAGCAGCATAAGGAACTAGTCTTGCTACTTTAGAAGACCAGAACTCACCCTTGAACATGTCGTCCCAAGTTACATCTTGCAAGTCTTCCGATAAAATTAAAGCATTTTCATTTTGATATTCTGTTCCAACTTTTTTAAGCCAGGATCCAACAGCTGTAGTTAACTCTCCTTCTCCTGGGGTAACAAGAGCTGAAATAAAATCTACAGTATCTCCAGTTCCAGAAACCAAGTCTCCCCATCCTGCTTTTAAGGCTCTAGCAGTTCTTTGTCCTGTAGACCCTATCATAGCATGAGGATCTGTAATAGCCTGATCGGATTGACTAAATCTATCCATTTCAGAAAACAATTCGTCTTGAGTTCTTTCGGCAGCCATACCTCCAGCTATACGATCAAGACGCACATCATCTATAGTGCTGGACTGTATTGAATTTTCTATTAACCCTCCTAATCCTTGTGGGGTTTCCGCCATTTTTTCTTCATATAAGCCTTTAATTTCTGATTCAGGAGATTGTGGTATTGGATCAGGTTTTGTTACTCCTCCCAACAATATATTAAGACTTGAAGTATAATCGTTCTCTGCCATTATCTATTTTGTTTGCCCATTATTGCTCTTGATAATTTTCTACTAGCAAAATATGTTTTTTCATCATAATTACTTCTACTATATTCTTGGTAATTTCCTGTTTTTATAGCTCTTAGCATAGCTTCAAAGGCTGGATTACCAGATATTAATCCTTCTGTTAATATTTTTGTGCTATACGCCATATATTGTCCAGGAGAATTTGCTATCATTTTTTTATTAACATCTGTTTCATTTGGTGTAAAATCATAAGGATATTCTCTTTCTTGCAGTGAATCTATATATAAATCCGACATTATTAAAGGAACCGCTTGCTGTACCTTAACAGACGGCACTTGCGACAATCCTAAGCTTACTGTTAATTTTTGATCATAACCAGATATTAATTCGTCTACACTTTCGGGATCTTTCATATTTAGCATTTTTGCTAATTTAGCATCAGCTGCTATTTGTTTTTTCTCTTTATATTTTCTATTAGCTTCTTTTTGCTCATACGTGGATGTTTGTTCTAAAACCTCATTTAGATTCTCTGGATTTATATTTTTATTAATCCTGTCTAATACCGCATAATCACCTAAATCTAATTCTTTATAATATACCTCGTCTTGTGTAAGAACATCATCATCAAACAATTCTGCTATTATAACTGGAGTGAATTCTATATTTTTATATTCTTTTTCTAGTTTTTTTCTATCATCTTCATTTGTAACGTCAGTTAGCAAGATGTGGTCTCCGTTTCTATCAATTCCTTTAAACCCGACAAAGTAGCCGTTTAATTTTAAATCCATTTCATCTTCTTCTCCCCATAACTCTCCCTTTCCTAACATATTCATAAACCATCCTGCGTCTGCATCTGTTTCGTCTAATGTTATTTTATGTCCTGTTTTATCATATAATCCAGCCATTTTCACATTATCAATCATTCTGTCTCCAGAATTATACTTAGGAACTCCGTCTTCACGATCTCCAAATACAGCTCTAGTTATTTGGTCCTCTATACCTTTATCAATAAATACACCTCCAGAGCTAACCATTTGCCTTCCTTTTGTAAGACCTCCATAAGCGTCATCTGAATAATCAAACGGTCTAGCATTAGGATCATAACCACCAAATCTTTGGAAGTTTTGCCCCAAACCAAGACTATTATAATATTTTTGGAATGTTTCTTTATTGTCTAAATTAAAATTACTAAAGTAATCTGACCCTGTAACAAGACCTGCGGCATCAGTGGCCTGTAACATATCTTTTATCTGGCTATGCGCATTAGTATCAATCTCTTTTGATCCAAACATAGCTTCGCCACCAAAAAAGCTTTCTCCAGCTTTAAGCCCTGGTGTTACTTGTAGTTCTTTAGAGAGCCATGCCTTCATCTGGCTTCTATCAAATGTAGTATTTGGATCGGCATTCATATCATTAATCATATCAGAACGAATTGCTAGTTCGTTATCATTAATTATATCGTCTAAATCTATTCGGTCAGATATATCCCTAGCTTTTATAGTTTCGTCTAAATAGTCTTTTCTAGCGCCATAAAATATAAAATTATCTGTTGTACCATCCAGAAACTGTTGATATCTTTCTTTGCTTCCCTCTGTTAGTAGTTTATCATTTCCATCCTTATCTAAAGCATAAGAATGAAACAACTCTAAAGATGCTTTATTTTTATTAACCCTTCTTGATATAGGGTTGTCTGTTAATTTAGCTCTGTATTCTGCTATTAAATAATCTAGATTTCCATATAGCCTGGCATTATCTATAGAGCCGTGTTGTCTTAACACTTCTTGTATGTCTCCCCATCCCGACATAGTGTTATGCCAATTCCTAAAATCATCTACATCTTTTTGTCTAGAAAAATTATTTTTTGTATATAAATCCTGTTGTGCTGCTTGCACAATAGTGTTAAGCTGTCCCTGATACTGTTCTTGTCTTTGTAATTGAGCTAATTCTTGATTACGTCTTTGTTGAGCAAGCTGCATTTCCTGCAATTGCATTTGCCGTCTATTTGCTTGTATTTGACCAGCTTGAGCCAAAGGCCCAGTTAATGCCTCAAAAAGTGTTGCATCCATATTTATTCTTCTTCTTGTGTTTGGTTATTTCCTCCTAAATTGCCTAATTGATCTTGATTTAATAAACCCATATTAACTAATGGATTATATAAGCTTGTTCCTCCTTGAGCAAATTGATTTGCTATAGAGCTAGAATTAGCATAATTACTCATAAGAGATGAAAAAGCTGCTGAAGTAAATCCAGCTGCCGCTTTCTTATCAGCTAACTGTCTTGCCATATCTTCAGCTCTTTGTTGTTCTGTTCTTTGTATATCAAAGTTTTCTTTAAAAAGCATCATTTTTTCATACTTATCCTGATTGGCAGCTTGTAGCTCTTCATCTTTTGCTGCGTAATCTAAAAGAGCAGCAGATCTTTGTGCGTCTAATACTCCTGACTGAGCCAAAAATCTAGCCCTTTGTCCTCCACTTCCTCTTACTGCATTCTCTAATCCTATTTGGTAGCTCTTATCTAATTCTTTTCTAAACTTTTTTGCCTGTTCTGGATGGAATCCTTTTTTAGCCAACTCTCTAGTTTGCCTTAAATGTTGCATAAACATAGGAGAAAGCTCTGGGCTTTTTTGAGGCTCTACTTCTTTCATTGCCGCCTCTAGTCCCTTTTTACCCATTATATATGAGATAATAGCCCCAGGACCTCCAATTTTATCTAAAAGAGCTCCAGCGCCTTGAAATACAGCGTCTGCAACTCCTGCTATTTTACCTGCGGTTGTTTGCTTTTGTTCTACACCCGTGTCATCTGCTAAAACTGGATCTGTCTTTTGTTCAGTAATTTTTACTTCTGGGTATTCTCCACCTATAGTGATTGGGTCTTCAGGGGTTGATATATCTGGATCTCCAAATCCTTGTAACGTTGTTCTGGTAGAAGCTAAATTTTTTAAGTCATCTGGACCAATAATATCAGCTCCTTTTGAGCTTTCTATAATTTTATTTGTAAAATCTGGATTGTCTTGAGACGCCTTTTCTATAGCTAAGATTAAATTTTTATGGTCTTGCAAATAAACAGGATTATCAAATACAGTTTTATAATTGTCTGTTTTTTCAAAAGTATAATTTCCTCCTTTTTCGTTAATCGTTCCTATATGAAGTTGATCCCCTGTGTTAGGATCTTTATATATAAGCTTATTGTTTTCAAGCTGAACAACCACCTGTCCTTCTTGATTTTTAAACTCAGTAAGGCCTTCTCCTATAGAGCCATCTAAAGTATAACCTCCTATAGTATTTAATTCTTCTTCGTTTAAAGAAGTTTGCCAATCAAGCAATTCTTGACTTTTTGACCCTCCTAAAGAACCATAATCCATTATAGATCTTTTTGTAACATTTCCATTTTTATCCACCCATAATGGATTTTGTTTTGCTATTTTACTATCAGCCCCTCCAATAATATCGTCTAATCCCATTTGTGCTGCTGCTGGATATGCAACAGTTATATATGGATCTTGACCTGCTGTGTGGTTTTCAGTAAAATACTGATCTACTAGATTTAATTGCTCTAAAGAAGACATTTCTTTAATGTCGTCTAACTTATATTGAACACCGTTTATTGTTTTATAATCTCTTGTTTTTGTCTTTCCCTCTTCTTCATATAAATCTCCATAAAACTGAATTAATCCTGTAGCCCCTCCTTTTTTATTTCTTGCTTTAGGGTCAAAATTAGATTCCTTTTGTATAACATTTAAAAGATCAGCACTTGTAAATCCATGTTTTTTAGCTATATCATCAACTTTAGCAAGAACGCCTTCTTCTGCTAAGAATTTTTTTTGATTGTCAAGGTTTTCAGTTTTTTCAATCTTTTGCTCTTCTTGTTCTACAATATTATAATCTTCTGCATTTAAACTTTCGTTATATTCATCTAGCGGTCTGTATTGGCCATCATCAAATACATATACGATATTAGTTTCATTGTTTTTATAAAAAGCGCCTTGTTTTGCTTGATCAGGAGTAGGAATGGTAGTTGATGTGTTTGGCTCTAATTTTATGGTAGGTTTATATCCTTTTACAGGCTTTATATACTCCTGTTCTGTAATTGGAACTTTTATATTTCCTACCTGCTCTCCCTTCCATTTAGGAGACGACATATTATAGAATGCTGGTTTTTCAGCCCCAGCGTCCTCTAAATAAAATATTTCTTTATTCTCACCTGCCAGAGCAGGGATTACATATCTATTATTTATCTCTTGATATACTGGATCATCTTTATCTACAGGTGTAGTTGACCCTGTTTGTGATGTAGAAAGACTTACGTTTAGCTTATAGTCTGATTTATCTTCATTCCATTTAACCCTAACATAGTAATATTTTTGTTTTTTGGTATGCCAAATATATCCTTTCCAGTCTTTGGCGTCTGGATATTTATATGTAGTTTTTTCTTCTGCCATTAAGCCATTCCGTTAGATTTCCACTTATTTATATTATTTTGTACCACCATTGCTATTTCTTTATCTGTCATTCCTTTTTTAAATTGATCTGTAGCATGATCATAAATACCAGCTCCTTTTTTAGCTTTAAAAGGAAGCATTCCTCCTCCTGCATATATATTGCCTTCAGAGTCTACGGGCATTGGATTTCCTTGATGAGTTTCAGGACCTGGAGTTACCTGCCCCTTGTCCATGGCTTTTTTAATATAAGAAGCCACTCTAGAATAATTTTTTTTTGCTAAAGCATTTTCTATTTTATCTTGATCATTTACCACTAATTCATTGCCTGTAAATTCAGCAATTATATCTCCCTTCATTTTCATTCCTTGATCAGCATAACTTCTGTCTATATAATGACCTCCATATTGATTATCATATTGGCCTTGTTTTTGTCTGTGTTGTTCTGCCATCCATTGAGATGTAAAATCTTCTCTACTTTCCTCAACTTGCTCTTGTCTTTTTTTAAATACATCTTGTTGCTTTTCTTCTATATCCGCATAAGCTTCTTCTCTCATCTTTTTAGCTTTTTTCCTTCCTCTTTTAGAAAGTAAATGTCCTAAAAGTAAACTACCAAAAAACAATCCTGGATGCATATTCATAATACTTGCGCCTGCAGCGCCTGTTCCGCCAGCTTGTGTTAGTGGTCCTATAAAATTAGCTGGGGCCGCTGCTGTTGTTAATTTTAGCATTGGAGCTAATGCTTGAGCTCCTAATACTGTACTACCAATAGTTCCTAGCCCCTCCATACGAGTCCAGTCATAAGGATTTGCATTTCTTGTAGCCCCATATAGCATAGCCGCAGGCCCTAAATTACCCAATGTTCCTGAAGCCCCTAGCTTTGTCCCTAATTTTTGTAAATAAGGGCTTATTGTTTTAGCGATACCTCCATACTGTAAAGCACTAGACCCTTTACTAAGTAAGTCTTCCGTTCCTGTTAACTGTTCTTCCATAGCGGTTACAGGATTTATCACATCTCTTCCTTCTCCAGTGTAAATATTTCTAGAAGATCTTGGAGTGTAAGCTCCAGACGAGTAAGGATTAACTGGAGCATAATCCATTTGAATGTTAGCTAAATTATTGGCTTTATTGGAAAGATTTTGATTTAATAAATTTCCATATAATTTAGTAGCATTTATTATGTCTGAATAACTCATAACTTTTTATTTTTAGTATGTTTTTCTATACTTTGCAAGTATTGCAAAGATATTAAATTTTTCTGTAGTTTTTGCTGTATATTTTATTTTTGCATAAGTTCCTCTTGTTCTATGTGTGCTTTTTTCTGTTCTTAAAGGAGTTCTTAATACTCCGTCTATATATTTATGCGCCTTTAAGCCTCCTATTTCTATCCAATCAACTTCAAATTTAGAAGAGTCATCTTTTGAAAGACGAACCCATATTTGCTCAATAATACAGTCGTCCCATCTGCCGTTAGCATCTCCAGCTCCAGACATGTCCCATTCAATAATTATAAATCCATCATCTATTTCTGATCCTGGCTCAGCTATTACTCTTGATCTTGCATTATTATTATTTAAAAATAAATAATCTCCTTGTTTTCTTCTTATAGGATCATATCCTTTCCATTGTATACGACCGTCCCATCCTACTCCTGCAACTAGTCTTTTAAGCCTCATCCTTATTATATTATTGTATTTTCCAGGAATACTCAAATGCTCTCCTTTTTCTGGGCTTAAAAACCATCCCGCCCCTGTATATTCTAAAGTTACAGAAGATCCCGTTAAAGATGTTTTTAAAAGATCTCCAACCTGCCATTGTCCAGCAGCTGCGCCAGAATTTCTTCTTCCGTGAGAGTTTCCTGTTCCAGCTGTAGGCGTGGAGTTAACATTTGTAGAATCCCACAACTTACATTCTCCTGACCACACCACAACCCCAGTACGTTCTTGAATTAAATTTACAACAGTATTATTCCAGTCTGAATTACCCAACATAGTATTCATTGTAGACTCATCAAAAAAGAAATATTTACCATCAAACATCGCGCCCCCTATATAATTAATACTTGTAACAGGAGTATTTAGGCCTGTATTTATAACAGGAGTAGCTGACATAGAATAATCATCAACATAATCTTCATAGAACTTCCATCCATCATGCGTTTCATTAAAATCCCATCTTCTATTTATTACCAATTGTTCTGTTTCGTCTATTAATTCTGTTTTATTATCTATCGTATTTTTTGTTTTTATAGTATCATGAGTGATGTCTGTAGTATAATCTATAAAGCTATATTCCACGTGCTTTGGAGTCATTACATTTTGTACGTTATCAAATATCTTACTGTTAGCTGCCTCAGAATTTATAATCTTTTCAACATAACTTTCTTCTGCTACATATTTATTTCCTGCATGCGTTGGCACTATAGGATGTATTTCAACATTACTACTGGTAGTTTCAACAGCTCCAGTTATAGGAGAGGTAAAGCTACTAAGCCTTTCATAAATATCATCTTTTTTTCCAAAGAAATTAGTTTTAATTTGCTCTTCATGTTTATCCCATATCCATAATCTTAAAGGGTTGCATCTTCTGTTTTTGAAAAAATAAGAATCATTACTTCCGTAAGCATAATAAGGCACATTAGTCCAGGTCCCAGAAAGCCCGTCATCTTGATCAAAATTAGATATTGAGTTAACATTAATCTCATTTTCTGGAGACAATATAAAAGATCCTTGTCCTCCCGCAAGCCATTGAGGCGGAGCCACACTATATTTAGAGGTAAAGGCGTTTATAGCCTCACTATAAACTAACGTTTCTGATATTCCTACTGGCTCTCCATCTAAAGCATTACCCATAGTGTGGTTGTCCCAAGGCCTTGCAAACACTTGTCTTTTTTTGTCTTTGCTAGCCCAAGCAGAATTATGAAAAGTAACTAATAATTCTTTATTTTTAAAATCATATATAGAAGTTATTCCTAAAAAGTTTAGCGGATTATCTGATAAATAATTTCTACTATCTGTTGGTTTTTCTATACTGTCTAGCATCCCCTGAAAATTTGGATGTGTAGTATGTCCGCTAACTGTACACGCCCTAAACGACCTTTGCTCCCATTCCTTAATTATGTATTTTAAATAATTTCTTTGGCCTAAAGCATCTCCTAAAGAAATAAGTTTTTCTGTATCATACTTAAATAGTCTGCCGAAATTACTATCAACAAAATATAGTGATTTTTCACTCATTGCTACGCTAAATCTATGTCTTGATCCATATTTAGTTGATATATAAATATGATTTTCTACTGTTTCTCCTGTGCCTGTAAATAATGAAGTTCCCGCGTCATCACTTAACATAGACATTGGATTTACAAGAAGCTTTGAAAAGGCGCTATCTTGTAATACATATATTTCATTTTTAAAGTTTATTATTCTATTAATCTCTCCATAAAGACCCTCCATATCATGAAATTGATTAATAGGAAATTGCCTAAAAGCGTCTGACTTTTGCCCTAGTATTTTTGTATTAGAATAAGCAATTTCATATGGCAAATTTAAACTATCCTCAAAAGTCTCTTCGTCAACTAGTAATCCAGATTTTATATTATTCTCTTGTGAATAAATACTATTATAAAGCCAATCATTGCTATAAGGAGCTTGGTTCATATCTTTTCCTACTACTGTATCACCCGCATTTAATGTTAATCCACTTCTCATATCTGTATTTACATAAGATTCTACAGGGAAAATTTGCCATCTAGCAGCAGATTTTTTCATATACGGAGCAGATGTTTTTTGATGAGAATATAGATTCACAAAAGTATCTCCGCCAAACACTTGAGATACATGGCCTTGAGTTACATTTGTAGAGTCTCCTACACGATGAAAATTACCACAAGGAATATATCTTGTTTTATCTATAGCTCCCTTGTTATACCCCCCATAAGGAACCACCTTTCTAACTATAGAACATAAAAATTTAAAAGGAACTTTATCTCCTCCAGCTGGTAGTGTTTGTTTTATTCCGTTTCCTGGGTTTTCATCTCCTATATTAGTATTAGCTATACCTCTTTGTGCGTTTGCGTTTAACCATCCCGACCTTAACGGATATTCACCAGCACTATTATAACCGCCAGCCACGTTACCTCCAGAATTGTTGCTATTGTCTACGCCCAGAAATTCTCCTTGCTCGCATAAAGCTGATATATTAAATGGGGCAAACCAAGCGCTATAATGTCTTTGAGGGCGGGTAGCGCTTTCTCCAAGCGCCTCAAAAAACGATGTATCAGGACCACTCTTTTTTACTACAGAACATCTATTATCTATTTCAATTAAAATACTTCTTAATCCCATTTGTAGAGTAGATACTGTGTCGTAATTATAATCTTCTTCTTTTATTGTTGTTTGCTGTCCATCGCTTGCCAACATGCCTTTATTTGCAGGAAGATCTTTTCTTACGGCACCAAAAGCAAAGTTTCTTGTAATAAGCGAATTGTAGGAGTTATTTACATATGTGCTTTGACCATCTGGGATATTAGCATGTTGATTTACAAAGCCCAAAGTGTTATTTGAAAATCCTGAAACCAGACTTTCTTTTACTTTACGAGATATCTTAAAAAATCCATTTGGAACTATTTCTCCATCAGAAATTTCTTTTGCGTTAGATATAGGCAGGGACCATCCGTAATTCCGATTAGGTCTAGTGTTAGAATCTCCCTGGGGGTTATTACAAAAAACCTTTCCGCCTTCTAATTCCCATCCCATACCCATATAAGGTTCATACGAATAATATTTTCCTATAAGAATACTATAATCTTTATCTATATTTTTTCTAGTACAAAAAGCCAAGCTTTTTTCCATGGTTTGATCAGTGCTAGTGGGCTTCCAGTTTTCATTTCCACTATTATAGTTCCAATGATGAGTTGTTTGCTCAGAAGTAGTTAAGTCTGATTGAGTTTTGTGCTGACAATGAGAGTAGAACGAAAAAGGATTATTACTCCCGCCAGGACGATTTTCATATCTAACCTCATCAGTTAATTTTAAAATATCATCTATTCTTAATATATCTCCTTCTCTAGATATGTATGGTCTTATTCCAAACGCACTATCAGGACTGTCTAAAGTAAAAACTGTGCCGCTAATGTGTTGGTGAACTTGCGCTAAATTACTTTCATTTAAAACGTTTGAGTCAAGGTGAGAAGCTCTGAATTGAGATAGCTTATCATAACTTCCAAAATAACCACTATGCCTAAAGTGATTTCCATATGTTCCAGGTCCTCCCGCACTAGTATTAAGACCTGTAAACCTAGCGTGTCTAGCCCCGCCTGAGTTATAATATTTAGCATCTTCTCTTTCTGGCCAGTAAAACACCGTTCCGTCTGTATTTCCTCCTGCGGTTACCTTACCGTCAGTTACGCTTGAATCATAAAAAGCCATATGGGAGGTTTCGGCTAAACCTAAATATCCATTCAAATAAACATTATATTCAGGTTGTTCTGTAAACGTTGGATTTGGACCTGAATTAGCGCCTCCATTATCTATATATTGATTAACAAAAACAGGATCATCTCCAAAAGCCTCATTGTCTTTTTGAGAAAATCTGGAAACTGAGTAGCCGTATTTTGGTCCTAATTTTGCATTTCCATATTGAGCCGTTTGATTTAATAATCCTTGTTGTATTATTCTTCTATCTTCTTCATTTCTTTGCGCTCTCACAACCCTAAATCCTGATATTTTTTTACAAACTTCATCTGGAATAAGGAATTCAAAATTAACGCATAAGTCAAATAAATAGTGAATATCATCGTGTAGACCATCAGCTCCTGCTCCTCCTGTATCGCCATCCATAGCTGGAACCGCTTTCACTTTTCCAGAATAAGCATTATCTTGAGTACCATCATTAGGAAGTGTCCCTCTTGGGTTTCCATCACTTTTTACATATGCACTTAAGTCTT
>CEUI01008176.1_pt1 | contig 12969 bp, 13 predicted proteins | sample 531411 | NCBI WGS metagenome assembly CEUI01 (sample SAMEA2622841, study PRJEB7988) | marine metagenome | isolation source: saline water (ENVO:00002010), including
TGTTGTAGCCATTATTTAAGCACTCCTGTGTTTGAGGTTACTTCTTTTATTGAGACATCAGTCATTTTAAATGATGGACTTGAAGCACTTATATTTATTACTGCATTTGCTTGACCAGCGACTGTATATAGAGTATGAGTTCCATTAGCATAATTTTGATGGTCTGAATAACTACTACCTGTTGCACTATTTTCATCAAAAGTAATTTTTATTCTTCCATGACTTGCTGTGTCAGCTATTGTAAATACTAATTTATATATATTACCACTTGTAAGAATATTACCACTTGATTTTAAAAATGTAACATCAGATGCAGACCCATCTGTATATTCTAAAGCACCCCCTGTAACCTCTGTATCAGTTGCATTGCTTATAGTAATATTTGTACCTCCACCACTATCAAAAGATGCATCTCCTACCAATTCACTGCTTAATGTTTCTCCAGTAGTTAAATCATTTGTAATTCCAGCTCCATTAGAAGTATTTGAATTATCAGCATCCAAAGCCCAGTATCCTACAAGGTCGTTAGTGACTTCTTTGATAATTACATTATCTAAAGTACCTACGAAATTTGAATCCCCTTGAGCATAAACATGGTCATTACCATCTTCAACCTTATAGAAACTATGTGTACCATCTGTTGTGTAATAATCAGTTGAACCAGAACTACCAATTAAAAATCTAAAATTTCCAGCACTTCTTGTTAAATCAAATGTTACTTTATACAATTTGCCAGATGTTAATGGTGCTACAGAAGTTTGTAAATTAGTATTCCCAGTTGCAGAACCATCACATCGTGCTTTGCCATCGGATATTGTCCACCCTGTACCTTTTGACCAATTACTATCAGCATCAAAAGTTCCATTAACTACTACATTACTACCCAATGTACTCTTAACATCTGCTGGTATCTTGGCATAGGAAGTGGATTCATAGAGGCTCTGCACTTGTGCTTGAGTTAATATTCCTTGCCACATACCCACTTGAGCAATATTACCATCCCAATGGTTATTAACTGCAGTACTATAATATCTTGCACCAATTTGTATAATATCTGCATTTGTAGCACTATCAACTGATGTATCAGTCGAAATTAATATACCATTTATATATTGCTTTACACCATCTGTACCCAAACTTCTATCGCAAGTAAAAACAACATGATGCCATTCACCATCATCAAGGTTTGTATTCCCTGCTACTTTAGGAAAATGCCCATCACACGAAGCACCTTCTGAATCAAAATAATCATCGTAATAATGAAGTGTAACGCCATCTTGATAATCATTAAGCGTACCACTTCTTGTAGATACTATGCCAGGAAAAGTCCCACTCAAATTTGCTCCTGTTCTTACCCAAAAAGATATTGTCCAATCATGTAAAACAATTCCTGTGTTATTTATTACAATATAGTCAGTATCAGCAATAGTAAAACTTGCACTCCCATTCCCAATAGCCTCTGCTTCACCTTCTCTTGCCACATCAACTGCACGAGGTAAGATTGGTGCATTGCCACCATATACTGATGTAGTAGTTGTTGCTCCTGTGATTACTCCTGTATTACCAGATGTTACTTCCTTAACTGAAACATTATCTATTGAACCAGTAAAAGAGCCACCACCAAAAATTATATTTCCATTAAAACTTCCTACTAAAATAATATATGCAGTATATGAGCCAACTGCATTAACAGTTAATAATTCTGTATCTCCAAAAGAATCTTGCCCACCTCCATAAACATCTAATGTTCCACTTGTGTAATCAGTAACTTCAAATGTTACTTTATAAAGACCAGTAAGACTACTTCCTATATCTTGATATAATGCAGTTGAGCCACCACTACTAAAATTTGCCTTCCCACCAGATATAGTAACACTTGATTTAGTCCAATCAGAATCTGCATCAAATCCACCATTCGTAATTTTTTCAGTTCCCAATGTTTCTGTTTGAGAATCAACTGCTCCATTTGTATTACTTGCACTATCCAACGCCCACCAACTAACTAAACTTGTTTTTTCTACAGAACCTAACTGACTGTAGTTCTTTCTCATTATAGAGTTGATTTCTTCTACTGATAAAGCTCGTGACCATATAGCGAAATTTGCAAGATAGCCTTGAAATCCAGATGAACTTTTATCTTGCCCCATACCAATAACTAAATCATCACAGTTTATTGCTCCTAAGGCTTGTGTATCTGTTCCAACAGAAACTCCGTCTATATAAGATGTAGCAACAGATGTTCCATCAAATGTAGATGCCAGATGATGCCATTTTCCATCGTGATAATCTGTAGTATTAGTAAAACTTGCAGAAGCACTACCATCTGCAAAAAATCCAAGATAATTAGTTGCATTACCATCAAGAAGTACACTTATTCCAGAAGCATTAGCCCATCCGCTTCTCATATCAAATATAAACATTTCATCAGTAGCTTCTGATGTTTTAAACCAGATAGAAATTGTTATTGCAGTTCCATCTGCAAAAGTAAAACCATCATTATCTGCAACACTTATATAATCATTACCATCAAAATAAGTAGAGCCTTCACAAGGAAACTTGAGGGTATCTGACTTATTTGATTTGAAGTCGAGGTATAGTTTAAGGTTGTCCTTAACATAAGTTAAGAGGGATGCTCCCCCCTTAGCTAGACTGCTGCCTAATCCCAGCATTGATCTAGCCTAAGTATGCTACTACTGAACCGCTTGACAAAGTAAACGCAGACCAGCGACCAAAGATTGTAACTCCTTGTGGAAAGGTAACACTTGCAGTACTATCTCCATTGTTGTTGGAGTTTCCTATGTATTGACTTGTTCCACTTTCAGGTGTAAGAACACTAAATACTGAATCCTCTAGAAAGGTTATTGCTACTATCTTTTTACCAGATATGGCAGTAGTTCCTGTTTCTAAGATTGATCCAGCTTGTCCTAAGCCGATATTATTTGATTCGTTTACTGAGTATTTATGCATTGTCATCTTGTTTCTCCTTGCTTATGACTTACCGAGCTTGACAATTCTCATGGTCATATTGGTTACATTAAAAAGCCGTCTGCTGGCTTTATGTTAAATCCTGTGTTATCGTAATTTCTATTGCTATATTGTGTTCCCATTTTTACACATGTATTCCAGTAGTTTCTAAAGTATCCAGCTTTTTGCATTGAATTAGGGTCCTCAGACATTTTATCTTCGTAGCCTTTCATTACTACATAATGAACTAAACCTTCATGAAACTGACTAGGTATATTAGGTTCTTCATCTAATGCAATGCCAGAGCCAGACTCAACAAAATCCTCGTCATATATTGTTCCATAAATTTGTACAGTTTTTCCAGATTCTGCTGTTGTAAAATTTGTTGTAGTATCTGCACTCGTTACTTTTGCAATAGCAATTTGAGGAACATTATATACAGATGTACTAGTACTTCTTTCTATCCACCAAACGTGGTCTAATGCTTTACTTCTTTCAGATGCTGACATTATGTGCTCGAAAACTTTTCTGGTGCGTCTTGCAGCTTAGATATTCTGTAATTATTGAAATCAACTCTATCAATATCAATAAACTTATGTTGATCAGTCCCACTACCATCAGCATCAAGATCGCTAAGACGATAATAACGAGTGTCAGCAGCAGTTGTAAATGATGTCCTACCTTTAAGAATCCTAGTTTGTTCACAAAATTCATCTAAAGCCTTATTTAAATATATTCTAATTTCTGCATTTGATAATTCGGGATGATGTTTTTTTATCATCTCTATCATTTGTATTTGTTTCATTTTTTATCCTAACTAAATCCTTTTATGTAGTCGTCTTTTAAAGATGCTAATACAGCTTGAAGAGCCTGTACTAATTCAATATCTTCATCATCTACTGTATAAGAAGACAACTTTGCTTCAATAACTTTTATTGCTGCATAAATAACAACAAGAGGTATCTTGTCTTTTGGAAAATATTTTAAATCGCTATGCGAATATACTAAAGCTACTCCACTAGCGTTTTGAGGGTTGTTATTAATAAAGTAAACAACATACCCATCGTTGGTCCCATCGGGAACTGGATAAACATGAACTTTGCCATCTTCGTGAATTAAATATACTGGGTCTTCTTTTGTTGCATAATGAATACTATTACTATCGACAACTTTTGATTGAAAGACTTCCTCCATTTTTCTGCATTTTCTCCATACTGCACTACCATCTGCATCACCATCTGCTTCTGCTTCACGCATTACAGCTACGATTTCAGCACCAGATTGACTGTATCCTTGAGAAGATTGCGTTGCACCTTTTGCTGTAAATAAAGGTTTATCCTTTGGACTGACCTTTAGCCACTTATTTGTTACATCCAAAACACCATCTTTTAAGAATTGAGATAATTCATCTTGAGTAGGCGTACTGCTCCCAGATAATGTAATTGATGTTAATGCTTGTGTTTGTTCTTCAAATGTTGCCATAATTTATCCGAGGGGAGACTATTAATCTCCCCCCGAGTTTGGTTACTTATTAGTTGTCAAAAGTAATGCCAGCATAATTCTGAGCAAATGCTTCAACATACCAACCTGTTCCGTCAGAAACTAGTCTAACTCTGTCTCCTTTTAAAGAAGCAGATGAAAAGGTTATTTTTGTATTTGCACTTGCACCTACATCAGCATCTGTTCCAGCACTTTCACCCTGAGTTGAACCGTAAACGGCTCCATAAAAATCCTCAGAAGCGGCAGCTTGAACAATAGTACATACTGCTGTATCATAATCACCTGACTGAATAATTTGAAACTCTAGTCCTTTTTGAGCTGACGGTAAAGTTATGTCAACTCCATTAGGAGCCATAAGTATCGTTTTTCCAGAATCGGCAATTTGCAATGTAGCATCTGCACTAACACTTTTAACTCCACCACTTGAACCACCTAGATAAGGTCTAGCCATAATATGCCTCCTTAATCTGTGATCTTAAACAAGTGATGACTTTCAATTAACTGTATTCCAACACCTTCATCAGACATATACTGATCCTTAACACCATCAAAGGCATTATCGGTTTTAATGTTAGTCTGATACATTGGTGAACGATATTGAGCATGGAATAAGTTCTCCTCACTTATAATAAGCATGTACTTATTATAAGGACCACGCAAAGCGGGAGCTGGGATTAACTGAAGGATACCGTGAGGCGTTTCAAGGATCTTATAATTAAATCCAAGAGAATCCCTCTTCATATCACTCATGTTAACTGTCCAGCCAGAGTTACCTGCCATACCTGAAGTTCCAGCAATCTTTGACCAATATCCTAGTGCACCTGCACCGACAAAAGCTCGCTTTACACCAGCTTCTGGAACATATTGGAAAACCTTTTCCATATCATCTACAAAATTACTATAAGAGTAGCTTGCTTCTGATACAGTAAAGATATTCTGATAGTCATTAGTAGAAGTACTATCTCCGTAAGTTTCTATAGCACTTACAGCACCATAGGTTGTTCTTACAAGATTACCATCAGCATCAAGAACGCCACCATCTGCAAATGAGTCACTTGAAGAACCATCTTGAAGATCAAGACCTGTTCCTCCAACTCTCTTACCGAATAAGAAAGCTTTCTCTTTTTGCATTTTGTGTTCTTGGTTTTTCTGAGCACGTAAACGTGCTAACTCTGATGATTCACCACGTAGTGATGCAGCAAGAAGTGTTCCGGTGATCTGGAGAGGTGTTTTGAAAATCTGTGTAGAATTCCAAACGACTTCCAGTTCATCAGCCCATGCTTCTGGAGAGGATGTTCCCTCACCCTGTGCATTACCAATGATTAAGAAAATGTCATTATTTGCTAGTGCAATATCACTTCCTGTTGAGGTCCATAAAGTATTAACAACGACTACAGTACTACTTGTTACTGAGTCAACTCTGACAATACCTTTTTTAGAACCATAACCATCAGTCCATACTTCACAAATGTGACCTATTAAACTATCATCAATACTACAATTACTAGGACCATCAACTGTTACTGTTGTATTTGTAGTGTTATCTGAATCAAGATTGTCTGTATCCCCATCACATAGGAATAACTGTTTAACCCAAGGATTACGATGTTCAAACATCTTAAAAATTGGGTCGGGTACTTTCCGGCTCTCTCTATTTGAAATTACGGTAGTGAAAGGGGCAACGTCAGTCCACAGTTCTTTTACAACCTGTGGGCTTACGTAGAAATCCCGTCTATCCGTATAGAGAACACCAGAACCTTTTAGGAGCTTTTCTGTTGCTGCCATTTTTACTGTCCTTTATCTTTATCGCTTCAAAGCCATTAAGCCAGCGTTAAACAAGTCTTCATCAGTCATTGGAGGTTCTGTTTTGCCAGTTTCTACTGCTGCAGATCTTGGCATAGCAGCAATCTCCCTTTCTTTGATAACTTGATTCTTACGCTGTTCGACTTGAGCGTTTGGTGCATCTTTCATTTGAAACAGTTTTGCTAAATGATCAACAGTAACATTCGCAGGATTACTAGCCCATTGTACAAAATCATTTGCACGAGACTGGTCCCAGCCATAGTTACTAACCACATGATTATAAGCGTTACTACGAAGTGAATGTGCTTCCTGTTCCAACATAGCTTGTTGATACTTTTTAGCATACTCTGCTTCACGATTCGCATCTTTTGTTTCCATATAGGAAAGATAATCATCTTGGTACTGTTCTTTTTGCATCCTGAATTTAAAAGACGCACTTTCGGGGTCATTATACGCATCAACCTCGTTGTAGTTGACTGGTTTCTCCGGTTTAACGGGTGGCTTCAATGAAGTCTCTTGAGCTTGCTCAACAGGTTGTCCATTGGAGGGTGATTGCTGTGCAGCTTGCATAGCTTGCTCACGATAGTAAGCTAACTCTTGCTGAGTTGCGGACAGTTCGCCCTTCACCTTGTCTGCCTGACTTTGCCAGTATTCAAACCTACTCGGGTCTTCTTTTGCAGATGATTGTTCTTGAGAACTCTCCACACTTTCAGCCTGTTGTTCTCCTACAGGCGTTTCGCTGATTGACATTCCGGTTGTGTCCACATCAAACATTTGAGGGTTTGTTGCGTCATCACCTGCCGGGATAGCTGCTCCTTCAACAGGAACCTTTGCTTCCTCTACTCCGTAACCGAACGGGTCAGCATCAACTTGTATTTTTGCTTCTTGTGCTACTTCAGCCATTTTATTCTCCTTTGCGATTTGTTTTCAGCAACCGCTGTTATGATAGACCTACTTTAGTATTGGTAGCTTTTTTCACTTCTTCACGAAGTTTCTTAAGCTCATCTGAGGCTCTTTCCTTGTATAGCTGTGTAGCCATCTCGGCTTTTGCCTCAGCCTTTGCCAATTTTTTCTCAAATTCTTTAACTTCAACTCTCTTACGATCATGGATTGATTCACGTTGTGCAGTCTGGAGGTCACCTTTGAGCTTTTTAATTTGCTCAGTCTGCTGCTGAACTTGTGCAGCAAGTTTTTGCATTTGCCCAGCTCTCTCCAGAACGCCTTCCATATCAGCAACATCCGTTTGTTTTAAAACTTCTGTTTGATCGATCAATCCTGATTTATATAGTTCCATATAATATTCGAATCTAGCCCATCTATTAGATGGTAAGGTAGAGCCAGAAACAACAATTATATCATATTTTCCTACTGTAATGTCATTTACTTTTTCAATTAGCTGCCCAGATACATCATCATAGATATTCTGGTTTATCCTTACTTCAGCTGGTTTATTATTCGGCTGTATCAGTCTTACTGTCTTTTCACTCTGATATACAAACTGAATCAAACCAACGACAGACCGTGCTAGTTGATTTAAAGATGCTTCAATATCATCTTTCTTTGAGTTAATTCTTCTTTGTCCAAACTCATCCATTGCTATAGTTCCTTTGAACGTCTGAGGTGCTCCACCTACATCACCCTGCATAAACGTATAAATACCTAATATTCTTTCAATATCCTGTTTTGCATCTGCTTCATTCTTATAAAGCTCATTTGGTAACGGGACTGGTCCGGCTACAATAGGCTGACCAAGTTCTGGATCAAACTCTATTACAGCCGTACCAGCTTTTGCCCACTCTTCCTCAAGTTGTTTTTTGTTCATTGAGCCACGAGGTATAAGTAACTTGACGTTCGTGGAAGAGCTGGCGTGAGCAACGATGAGCGAACGAATTTTATTAATGTATTCTTGCAATCCTCTTACAAGTCTTACATCACTTGTAGGGTATGGATTACGATTATGACCATTCATAAATGGAACAATTGGATAATCCTCTATTGGAAGTACAATAGAATAAAGATATTCGTCTCCAACTGAAATACATTGTTTAATATTTGTATTCATTACCTTAGTAACCATTATCTTATCGCTATCAATAAGAATTCCTTTATCAATAATATCTATACTTACGGTACTATTGGGTACTGAATCTAATGTTTCTTCTCCTTTTACAGGGACAGGCTGCCCAGTTTGTGGGTCCTGTTCTAAATGATATACTTTACCAACCTGCTCTGCTATTTGCATTTGCTGGTTTACTGCTTGAGACTCTGTAAGTATTTGCTGGTTATCAGCAGTCGTCACTATAACTGCAGGTTCTTCACGATACTCAGCATACTGAGGGTCATTTAGGATAACTTCCCTATTTTGAAAAGGGTCAAATATTTTATAATAAGGAGTTTTTACCTTTGTATATCTTTCAAATACTTCTAGTTCTCTTTCATCGTCTGTATTTAATAATGCTTGTTTTCTAGATTGCGGCACAACTTCTTCATCAAAGAGTCCAAATCTATTTTCATCATAATCACTTATATGGCTTGTTTCCTGAGAGCTTCTAATTGCCTCTTCAAATTCAGGATACATCTCAATTAATTCTTTTTCTGTCATACGCTTTGCTACAACAATGTTAGAAGCATCCCTGCAAAATGGATCTTCTGCATCTGGGTCAAAGTATACAGATAATGGGTCAATAGACTTAACCATTACTTCACCTCTGCCGAAATCAGCATCAGGCTTAATATAAGACATCATCACTCCCATGCCTTTAACGTAATAATCATCTATGCAGCGTTTTAATTCTGCATTGCCTACTGAGATATCCCATACCCAAGACATCAAATCAGAAAAGATTCTACCTACTTTTGTATCAGAATTATCTCTTCCTGTTGATTGAAACTTGGGTGCATTAGACGTAAGCATTGCTTTTGCTTGTTCTACTGCTGGATGTATTACATTAACAACCAAAGGCTCCTGTGCTCGTGCACGGAGAGCGTTTACTTGTTCTTTTTTCCATTGTTTACCAGAGCGAAACTCTGAATCTTCTACAGCTTGTCTTGACCACCTCTTACGAGCAGAGCTGTAGTCATTAAATAGATCGTGAGTATACTGCGTCTCAGGATGTTTTTGTGGCATGTGGTCCTAACATATATGTAATTATTCTTTAAAATTTAAAGAAAGATTATGCTGTCATCCAGTCAAAATGTCTATTTTTTGTAAAATGCTTGGTTTTTTTCTCTTCTTTGTCTTCTATTTTATGAAATGGAGCATATATTTTCTTCATAGCATAATACATCCCATCGAGAAGGTCATCATGCTTTGCTCGTGGGTATAATAGCATTTCATCCTTTAATTCAAGCATTTCTTCTTGGATATAAACCTTTTTTTGAGCAAAATAGGGTTCAAGTGTTTCTAATCTAGATGATTTGCTATTTCTAGGGTTCTCTCTTATCTCCAATCCAGATATAAAGAGATTTTCTTCTTCACATCGCTGCTTTACGTATTCTCGTAGCATCTCCTGATAGCCGACAGACTCAATACGTACTTTTACAGGTTTATATATTTTAAAATACTCAATGATCTGGTCAGCTAAGTTCATGGGAGTTGCACGCTTGCGATAGTAAGGCAATAGATAACGATTATTATCATTATCAATAGCAACTGCGACTATGGTAGAGAAATCCGCAGTACTCTTGGTAGACGATGCGGGGTCAACTCCCATAAACACATTTACGGGTACGATTTCTTCTACATCCTTGCCATTTCGCTTAGATATCTTTAGATATGCTTCATCTTCTTCATTGTGATGTAGTTTTCCATCATAATACTGGAAATAAGACTCTTTAAATAGCTGGTCCTCATCTCCAATGATCTTACATAGGTATTCTCTGTAGAATACAGATACTCTATTAATTGATTCTAATTCTTCTTTCTTTTTTTGCAGCTTTTCGATAGGATGCCATTCTTCCCATAGGGATATCTTCTTATCTAGGTCTGGTGCAAAATAAAGATTCTCCCATCCTTTCATTTCTTTCAGCGTTTCTACCATACATCTTTGATGTTGAGGTGTACCGATAATAACTATCCTGCCGCACTTAGGGTCTAGGGATGGAACGGCAGACTGCAGCAGCCATCTGAGGTTTACTTCCATTGCTTCTGCTGTTTTGGTGTTATTTTCGTCTTCCGGGTCGTCTACTATTATCATTGTAGGTCGCTGATTCCCTTTTTTAATCCCTCTTAACTGCTGTCCTGTACCTTTACAGATGATCATAGAGCCATCTTTCAGTTCAATCTCTGATTTAGCCCATTGTCTTGCCGAATGTTGTCCCCAATATCCGAATAAAGACCTAAAATTAGAGGAAAAATCAAGGGTATCCTTAATTGTACCCAATAATTTAATAGCATGGTCCTGTGTTCTGGATACCAATACGATAAGTTTCTGCCCCCCGTGAAACATTAGATGGTAAAGAGGAAATACACCACCTACTATGGAGGATTTGGCATGACCACGAGGGGCTACAATATTTATCTGAGAATGATTACTATTTAATAGCGATTCTGCTATTTTATAATGGAAGTCTGGCGAAGGAACAGAGAACATATTAGGCATTGTTACCTTTCCAAACAGCACAAGATTGCTTTTTAGCTTATCTTTTATTTCATTCTGCTGCTTCATTCTCTTCTACTTTGCGTGACATAGTTAACGATTTCTCTTCATTTGCTATCAGGTCCCCAATATTACTAGCAACATCCAGCTGTAAAGTATCTGTTGTAATCTTTTTATTAGGTTTCATCTCTAATAAGTCCATAAAAGCATCCGATATCTTAATCATATTGGTTACATCTTGTTTATTACGAGCAATATGCAACCCTTCAAGCATTGTATCCAATACTGATGAGCTGTTAATTCCCTTTTCTGATAGCACTTCTTTCAATTTCTTTTCTACCATCTTCTTTATTACCTCCTGTTTTAAAACCCTGCGAACTGTTGCAGCAGGATTCTGTTGATCTGGGCGGTATATGTACCCTAATTGTTTATAATCTACCTGTTTCGTAGAAGTTAATTGTCCTACATAGGCATTTACAAGGTTCTTTGTGCGTGTTTTCTTTGCCTCACGCTCTGCCCATCCCGTAGGATTAGCTTGCGTATAGACACCATGCGACCTGTTGACAAGATATTCTATCTTATTGGTATTCCCCGCCCAGTTAGCACCATAGGAAAGTTTAATAAACGTCTTAACCCGACCTTTTTTGTCGGTATAGGTCTTTCTGCCTATGCACTTTCCCACATATCCGTCATCAGAAAGAGCATAATCCCCTATGTGTGCCTCTTTCCAATGCAGATATGTTATGTTTAATTTATTTGCTTCTTCAGTTGTATATATTTTATATACCTGATTTCTGTTATTTACTTTCCTCTTTAATGTATCCATCCCTACTTACCCTCTAGTACTTACCCTCTAGTACTTACCTTCTAGTACTAGAAGTAATATATACTTACTTGTATATATTACTTAGTGTTAATCCCTACTCTCCCAAGTCTTGGGGTCATTTAAATATTGTTCAATTATCCGATTGATCACTTGCAGCTCTGCGTCAAGAACTTCCTGTTCTGTATCTAGCTTCCTCATTTCCTCAAGGTAATCATCTTCACTTACATGCTTCTCCTCCCAGATACCTGTTGTTCCGTTGAAAATATCGTATGTTAGCTTCTTAGACATAGCTAAATATAGGAGAGTTTCAGTTAAAAAAATATATCTAGAATGTGTGTGAGAGAGATGAGTTAGACCCACCCCCCGTTGAATCACGGTTGGGGTTGGTAATTACGTTGAGTTGAATACGGGGGTTGGGTTAGATGTGCTCGTGCCTCGCTCAGTACTTCTCACCCACCCGAGCTTAGCTGGCGTGCCCTATGCTACGCATACCCCACACACCAGTAAGCTTACTCACCACCTTATCCACTCACATCATACACACATACACACGCATAGTATACTATACTAATCCATACTCTTACATCAGAGTACTTACCCTTATCTATCCTATGGTGTACATTAACATAGGCACGTTAGTGACAACGTATGGTCCTTGTGATCTAAGAGCTATTACCGATACATATAGTAAGGGTAATGCTCTATCGGTTCGCCTTGAGGGAACTGATGATGGATTATGGTGTCCATACGCTACACTATCAGTTAACCTACCAGAGCACGCACATATGCTAGAAGAGAATGAGTTCTTCGTCAAGCTATGGAGCGAGAACGCTGAACTCGTAGAGTTACTAGACATAACTGATGTCTTCACAGACACAGGTAAGTCAGTACTACACGGCTTCAACGATGTTCCGGTATGGAAACTGAACGTGTCCACCGACTAAGACTCGGAGCATTGGGGACAGGCTTGGCAACAGAACTGTCCCCACCTATTTTTTTACCCTTTTATTTGTTGTTCATAACTTACATATGAGGTTAAATATGTTTAACAATATACTATTCTGGTTGTATGTACATCTTCCAGTTAGCTGGCGTTATCGTAGTTATCTTGCTAAGATAGCTTGTCCAGATGATGAACCATTGCACTTCCACCACGATGGTTGTCCTTGTTGTGACCCTCTAGCTTATGAGGCTTACATCTATGGCTACCATAGTGGAGATAAATAGTAATTATGACGTAAGACCACGTAAAAGACTCCCATAATTGGGTTGTGGTAA
>CEUI01038378.1_pt1 | contig 12968 bp, 19 predicted proteins | sample 531411 | NCBI WGS metagenome assembly CEUI01 (sample SAMEA2622841, study PRJEB7988) | marine metagenome | isolation source: saline water (ENVO:00002010), including
CCTTCTCATCATCACGGTATGCCCTGACGTGTTTTGTACCAGTATATCCCTGAACCGTTGAACCCAACAGTGCTGCTTGTGGGTATTTATCCCTGAATGCTATGCTTACCTTAAGAGTATGTACTACTACCTTGGCACTGTTGAATCGCCACCGCTGATTCAGGGCCGCCTTTAAATCTCGCTTTAGTTGCTCATTGATATAACGCACTATCCCATCGGTCAATGTCTTGTGCCACCATGCGGTACGCTGCTCAGGTGAATAGTCGCTGCCATCGGGGTTATTCTGCGGCGGTTTGACACGTTGATATTCCACACCACTTAGCATCCGTCCTGACATCAATGCGCTGCGGATTTGGTTGATGAGGTCTTCACCATGCCACCAATCCTTTACTGTGTTTATTCCTGTTCTATCTTCCTTCTTCAATCTCATTCTATCACTTCCTCTATCAGTGCCAGCATTTGTTGTTTCAGTGTTGCTGACATATCACTGTCGCCAATCAAGAACGCAAGTTGTTGCAGGGCTGCAATAGCCTTGCTGTATGCGCTCCTGACAGCCTCATTACTCTCTTGCATAGACTCGACCAACCGAGTCCATTCGTCCTTCAAATATTTATCCTTCATGGTTATCGTCATCCTTGTTCCCTCACTATAATATTACCATCGCCTACTTATAAACCTGTGGCCCGTAGTTCCACGCCTCGCCACCTAAGTCCAATACGAATATGTTCATTGTTTCCCCTCAAAGCAAGCGCAGTTCTCCGATGCGCTTCGGTCCCTTTCATCCAGTCCGACCTTGTTCATACCGCCGCACCTATCACATGGAAAGGCCCATATCACTAACTTCAACTTCTTCATTTACTCCCCTCACTATTACTTGCCGATGGTCCCTTATAAACCCCTGCATCACCCAACTTTTCACCACAAATCGGGCATTCGTCATATCCCCATGCCCAAAACGAATAGTGGCGTGGGTGCATACCTGCCCGCTTCTTGCCGGACTTACCAACGTCGCACCAATGCTTAGGTTTTTCACGGACACGGAGTTCCCCAAGGTGATAGCGGGCTGGTGTTTCACCGCCCCCTTCGTGCGGAATCTTGTAGTATGTCATTTGCCCGCCTCCTTTGTGAAGTCGGTCTTCAGTATGTAGTCCACGGCCTTCTGTGCCGCTGACGTGGCTTTGAACAGGTATTCATGGCCGTCCTTTTCACGTAGGCGGGTAGCCCACGATGCGATGTATGAGGCGTGGTTCTCAAGAGCGTCATATGGTATGCCCAGCATAGCGCACAGCATGGCTGAACCAGTCTCGGCTACCAATTCCTCACGGGCGTAGTCAAAGTCGCCCATACGGTTCTCTATGTTGCGGTTCAAGCGGGTCTTGAATCCGGTCCAGTGGACGAACTCATGGGCCAACGTCGCAAGGTGTCCCTGCGTTGTCCTGAAGTTATCACGCTTCGGCATCTTGATGAAGTCATCACGGTAGTTGAAAGCGGCTCGACTCCCACCGTAGCGCAGGTCAACCTCATGGTCCTCGATGAAGCCCATGAGGGTAGTCTCAGCCTCGGTCATGTCGCCCAGCCCCTCCTTGCCCTTTTGCTTTGGTAGGGCTGGTAGTAGGGTTTGGTCCCTGTTGAACACAGCGAAGGTTTTCAGTAGCGGTATGACCTTCTCGGTCTTGTCGCCGTTGTCATCTTCTTCTGTGATGCGTAGCTGCTTGTAAAACAACACAGGTGTTGCCTTCTCCCCTTGGTTGATTACGCCGACCTTGCAGTTATCGGTCACGTTCCACAGATACTTGTTGCGGCCATAGCCACGCTGCTCAATCTTCTTGCCCTGCTTGCGTAGTATCTTAGCATGGACCTCTCCCCACTGCTTGTAGGTCGCCCACTGGTTTGTTTCATAGCCCTTCTCAACGGCCACGCTGGGTAGCCACAGGCTGTTGATACCACGGTATAATTTGCTGGTCTGTCCGTTATGTGCCATAGTTAGACCGCCACCAGCCCACGGTTTCTTCCACGGGCTTGTTCCACGGTCCAGCATCTTGATGATAGATGCGGTCACGTCCTGCTTCAATTTGTCTCGCTGTGCTTTTGTCTTCACTTGTATGCTCATTCAATCAACTCCATTAGTTCCTTGAGGAAACCACGCAAAATAGATGGTCGCTCCCATTTGTCGGCAATATCAATGATGCCTTGACGCAATCGCTTGACTTCTGCTTCAACCTCTTTGAACTTCCAATGGTTTATCACATTCAATAAAATCAATTTTTCATTTATATCAATCATTCTTCATCACTCTCGATTTGTAGGTCTGTTATATCGCCCAACCCAATGCCCAATTCAATTGCCTGATAGACGTTATCTTCTATCGTGGTATCACTTACGTCGCTCGGCACCCCTATCACATATGTTACTGTTACTGTCTTCATTCGTTTCCCTCCTTGTCTGTCATTTTCCTCTTCTTCTTGTCTTCTGCTGCCCGTAGGTGGCTTGCCACACTTGGGGGCAGGTCCTTCAGTGTCAGGTTGTTGTTATCCAACCAGTATCTTACTACCTCGCTCATTGTTCTCCCTCACTATATCCTACCATTGGTCTCCTATAAACCCTTCAACGGTTGCCTCCAAGATGCTTGGCAATCCTGTGTCTCAGGTCATGTATCTTACCTTCAGGGTTGAGCATGTGGTCAATCCTTTCAAAGTAAAATAGCACCTCATCCAACAAGTCCTGTGATTCGTCAGCGTGGGCCAGCATTGGGTCCGCTACTAACGGCATGTCGCACTGTGGGCATCGGTACGATGTATAGTGGTCAGGCCCGAATAATCCGTTCTCAGGCGTAATCTTGCTTTTCCATACTGTCCTCACACAGCATGAATCGTCCCTACATAGTAGTATTCTGTCTTCTATCTTGTCGTTCATTCTTCTCCCTCACTATTATTTTGTCGTCCATCTAATATAAACCTGTGGTGCTGCTGCATCATGCTCACTTCCATCCCTCCTTCTCCAATTGCTCCAGTATTATTCCCAATTCAGCAGACACTACATCCGCTGGCAACAATTGGTGCAATAGTCGGTCATAGGCTTGTATCAATGCGTGGTCGCTCATTCTACCACCTCTCGTCCTCCGACGTGCTTCTCATACTCTATCGCTACGTTCGGGTGTTTATCACATAGCCACTGCCATAGGTCATTACCAACCTTTGCAGTCGCCACAATCGCTCTTACATATGCTGCGTTCGGCTCCATTGTTGTTCCTCAATATATTGTTGTCATCGGTAGCCTATAAACCCTTGTAGGGCTATGTCCTATATAAGCACAGGCGAGCAGGGCGTTGATTCGGAGGGTGATGGCAGGGGTCAGATAGCGGTTGTCTATGGGTCTGATGTAGCCGGCGGACAGGTGGGTGGGGCGTGGCCCTGTGATACTTAATGCAGTAGGTAAAGTAGGTGTAATTATTACACCGGATTTTGGTTGGAAACCCTCCCCTCATACAGATTAAGAGGGGTTTTTTAGTTCTGAGGTGTTCTCAGCAACACCAAGTATCAAAATTACATCAGGTGCAACAGGTAAATCAGGTGTGCCGGTTCAAGTCCGAACCAAAACCGACCAATCCCCCATTAACATGCCAGCCGACCCTTATAAACCTGACCCCCCAGCAATCGACTCTCTCTCTATACGTGCGCCGGCTACGCCTTCCTAATTAGGAAGTATGCCAACGGCTACCTATAAACCCTCGGATGGAAAATGATACTTTTTCTCTCTCTTTTTTTTCAGAAGACTACGTCTTCCTAATATATTAGGAAGGAAAGATTTTTCTCTCTCTTTTTCTCTCTTTCTTTTTTCTTTCTCTCTCTTTTATATTCTTTTTTCTTTCTCTCTCTCTCTTTTTCTCTTTGACTAATCTCTAAGTCTAATGAAAAAAAAATTATGAAAAAAATCTCAGGGGACGAGGCCGGCGTTATGCCGACCCCGCCCGTTCTGAGGACAGGCCGGAGGCGTGACCGCCCCCGACTTGAATATGAGTGGGGGGATTAGTGGTGGCTCCCCCCGTGGCCCCTGCCCGCTTGCGTAGTCGGGACTACTTACTGCCCGTAGGCTCCGGTCATGTTGCCGGCTCTCATCAGACCATCGAACCGATTCAACCTCCTACGGAGCAAACCCCACACCACAACCAGCCGGACTTGAAGGGCTTGCCTTCAAGCACGACCACTGCGGCTTGACTTCCGCAGTCGAAACAAGGCATTCTTGTATCGTCGGCGTTGTCATGTCGTGGGTCTGTCGTCGGTATTGTTGTCACGGTTCGACCATGCAATTCGATGGTCTTCATGGAAAGTGAAATGCCACGTTGCCGTGGCGGGAATAGGGGGCTGTTGATGTCGGAGTTGCAGCCTCTCCGCCGGTATCTACCGGATTGGGGTTCGGCTTGCCTGTGGGCGAAGCCTTGCGGTCATGTTGCCGCCTTCAAGGTGGGGCCAATGGTGCATTGTATGAGCATGTCAATGAATGCACGTGTCTATGGGTGCTGTGTAGTTCCGACTCAAGCCCATGAGTAGTCGCCGTATAGGTTGGACGCCCGATAGTTCTCGGGGTCCCACTCGCCGTTCTCAAGGTCAATCATGTCAAGTTGGTCCATCAGTGGGTCAACATTGTGCGGTAGGTCGTATGTAGTGCCGTCGGGTCTGACTCCTTGATGGTTGGATGAGTCATACGTGTGCTTGCCACGCTTCTTCTCATCACGCTTGCGGTAGTAGTCCACCAGTCCAAAGTCGTCTTGAACGTCGGTCCAATCGTCGGTGCCGCTGATGTCGGTAGTTCCCGTACTCCAGCGGACATAACGGGTGTAGTAGGTGTATTCGCTTCCGGCGATGTCCTCATGTGTAATCGTGCCGTCAGGATATACCTTGTAATGGCGACCTTCAACGCATGAGTGGACCTTGACCAAACGGTTCTTGTAAGCATCCTTCAGGTGCTTCTCAGTCGAACCGAATACAACGGGTCCTGACTTGCTGTCAAGGCGGCTGAAGTGTAGTGGGTTGCCATCGTTGCGCCATGCGTTTAGAACGCCGGATTCACGCTCATCGTGCCACAATAGGGCCATGCTGCCGCTTAGGTTGGCGACGACGGCTTCAATGCCCCCGTCAGCCAATTGTGCTGCAATAACCTCACTGTCGCATTCTGTCTGTGGCTTCACATCTTCAGGGAAGGACTTGTTATGGTCCCATACCATCCCGTTGTGAACCAAAGTGATACCAACTCCTTGCGGGTCCCTATGTGGATGTGCGTTCTTCATTGTGTTCGCTCCATCGGTAGGTAGTCGTGTATGTAGTAGGACCAATTGAGTCTCGGGGTCGAGCAACTTGCCCATGTTCGGTGCGAGGATATGTGCGGACACGTTATCCTTGAGAACCCACGTCGCCGGCTTGCCGGCAATCCTCTTGTGAGTATTGGGGTTGCATCCGCTCAAAGTGCGTAGTGCAAAACCCGACGCCGCCTTGCCACGGGAGGTTAACCCTGTGAACAATCGCTTCAACGACTTGAGATTCTTCTTCATGCCGAACTTGCGACCTACGGCGTGGTATGCACCGATGCCACACCCAACGATTAGTACGAAGGGTGCAAGCATAGCCATCCACATGCCGACGATAGAAACAGAACCGCATTCACAGTTCCATTCATCCTCTTCACAGTAGCCACATACTTCATCCATCTGACGTTCATCTTCAACGGCTTGCATGTATTCTGTGTTCTGATGCGGCTGTCCCGCTGAGTGTGGGCAATAATCGTCCCTATCACAACGGCTTGAACCGCATTCGTCGCAAGCCTCATCGACTGACAATTCACCTGCAAAACGCTTCTTACGCCTCTCCATGACTTGCGCCATGTCTGATTGAGGGTTGACTCCGAGCCATGCCCACAGTCCGGCTAAGGACTGAGGGTAGGAGCAAGGGTCACGACCACGGCTTCTCATCCACGGCTGACGGGCAGCCGTAGTCAATGCAACCAATAGGTCGGTCCATGCGTTAAGGTGAATCGGATTGATACTCCCTTGATGCTGTCGAAACTCCACTGTGCCGTACTTGCGGATTGATGTGTAGTTGACTTTGTAGTATCGTCCGCCGCCGGTCAACGCATCATAAATACGTCGAACCGCTGTTGGGTCGGTCTTCTTGTCAAGTGCATGAAGTTGGTAATCCATATCATACAAACACTCGTTAATCCTGCGAATCATCGTTGAGGTTCTATCCCCCCCGTGGACTCCGCCGCCCCCTCTTCTTGAGGGTGACAAACATTGTCCGATTGCAGTCTCAAACCATCCGTACGCTATCAGTATTCGGCCAAGCCAACCGTTGAGGTCACGCCACTTTGGGTCATCGCTGCCCCATTGTGGGCCATACCCACTCTCAAACTCGTCCCGTGGGACTAAGCCAAGGTGAACGTGGACCCCACATGAACCGTCCGTGGTCACGATGCCCCGTAGAGCATCGCATATCCTCTTGATGAGGCCACGGGATTCGACGGGCATCACTGGGGTTACCAATTCTACTCCGCCGGCGTTGAGTGAACCATCATCGACTACCTTGAGGTCATCAACGTGGTTGTGGGTATAACCCACATACTCAGTTTCGGTTCGTCCGGTCATGCGGCCAAGGTAGCGTGCGAAAGCCGATACGGGGTGGGTGCGGTCCTTGCGGATAACCTCCAACTCCATACCGACTGTCGGCGGGCCACGTAGGTATAGTAGTGCTAAGACCACCATCCCCAACGCAACCATTACCACGGTCACAGTGTCATTCATTGTCATGCTCAAATTGTTTGCATTCATCTTATCATATGCCTCCTTTGTCCCTTTGGGACTATTGTGAAGACTGTTGCACAGTCCTCAAGTGAAAATCGCATTCTTCAATGCGATATGTGAATAGGATATTGAAATGGATAATTGCTCAATTGAGCATCCCCTCACGCCACCGTATCATCGGACTTTCCATCACTACGCCACTACTGCATTAGACTGTCATAACCAGTCCAATGTTGAATCTAATCGGGCGGTAGGTTGCCGTACCACTACATGATGCTATCAAGTCCTCCACGTTCACCGGAGGGGTTCGGAGGACCGCTTCACTGAGTCCTCCATCGTTGCCGCCCTTTCCACTCAGGGAGTGGTTTAGCCACCAGCGGGTTGAGCCGCTGTGCCGGAGTGGTCGCCCACTGCCGGTAGTCCAATTGCCTCGGCGGATGTTCTCGCACGTGAGCCGAAAACACGTTTAGGTATAAGGCTTGGGTATCTATTGTTATATAGTAGGTGTTAGTCGGCTCGCAGGGCCGGACCCCTGAAAATGGCCCGCCGAAGGGGTAAAATCAGGCCCAAAATGGGCCGGTCTGAAGCAAAAAATAACATTTTTCTCTCTCTCTCTTTCGATGTTAATTATTAACTGATTAGGAAGTGTTTCTCTCTCTCTTTTTTCTCTCTCTTTTGGGGCGGCGCATTAGTCTTCCTAATATAATATAGACTAACTGCTTGAGCGATGGGTTCATATAGGGACACCCCCTCGGCTGTTTATCTTACGAGAGAACAGGGGGGAATAGAATAGCAGAAAAAATAAACAACAAGGTTAGGAGGTTGCTTCGGCAGGCTCCTGCTATCAGACAATTTGGAAGCGGTCAGAAAATCATGACTATGGGTGAAATTGGGCATGTCCTTATTTACTCATATAATACGCCTGTTGCTGTGTATTTAGACAGTGATAGGACCATTTACGCTCCTGACTTCCACAGTGTAACCACAAGCCGTCACATCAACATCGTGGCGGAGGACTGGGGTGTTGAAGTCGTTCAACTTTGGAAGTGGCCCTACGTTTGAATCTTCCAAGTAAGCCACAGGTTAGATACGGATATTGCTACATCCGAGTAATACGCTGGGGGGGAGTCATAGTACCCCCCCGGCACCTTTCTCTCTCTCTCTTTTTTCTCTCTCTCTTATAGTGGGCGGTATTATACTTCCTAATACCATACTTCAAAATCCAGTCGAAAATCCAGTCAAAATCAAGGGAGAATGCCACGTGCAACATATTATATACCGATGCCCATCCTCGCTAATTTAACTCGGACCAAACCGAGACAGAAAGCAGGTTGTAATCCGGCCCCCATCGGATTATGGCTATCATGGAGGGGCAAAAGGGAAGCGGCGAATGCTACTACTTACAGACATACTACGCCGCCTGTCAAGTCAGAAAATCGCACTTTACCCAATCGGCAAATCCGAGTCATCAAAGGAGGAAAATAAATGAAAGAATTGATGAAGAAAATGAGCATGATATTGCTTGCCATCATCGGGACATTGGTTGGCTTAGGCCCACTTGTCCTGATGGCGAGCGTGAACACAGCGAGGCACAGGAATGCTAAGAGGTATCAGTTTGCCCGTCAGCAATTGACGACGACGACTGAAGGACTCAAGCACACGATGGCTGGCGTTGATACGAAGCGGGCGGGGCCTGACAAGATGGCCCAAGCCCAAATCCGTCAACTCCACTTGGCTTACCACGGGCTACAACACGAAACCGGCAAACGGTTATTCCGACCGGACGAACCACTGTTCCCCAACTCAAGCAACCCGATGATATACAGCCATAAGGAGCAATTCAATGAGGCGAAAGCCGTGTTGAGAGAGGCTGCCCGATGGGTCGATGACCACATTGGAAACTACGTCAACTGCGACTACTGCGAAGCGCATGGAGTCAGCAGGTCCGATACCTGCCCACAGACACTACAACCAAGCACACAAACAGATGTGAGAGGCGAGGACATTGAGGTATTCCGCAACGTGCCAGTCTACGGCGAGGATGAGAACGGAGAAACCATCCTCATTAGAACCGAGGAAGTGTCCCACATGGAGGCATCATTCACCCCACAGGGGAAGAACCACCGTGGAAACATCGCACTTGACTGGGCCAAGGGTCGCTATGACAGGGAAACCATTGAGGTAGCCTTGAAGTGGATAGGCACATCATGGAATGGTCGCAGGATGGACCAAGACCTGCAAGCACTGGCGAGGAAGTACGACACCTCAGCCCGTGATGGTGCAGTCTGAGACTGGACTTGTGTTCAATTCGCCACAAACAGGGATGATACGGCACCTGATGTAGACCCCCCCGCTGTTGAGGCGGCGGGGTGGGTCGCCCTACCAAACATGACCTTGGTCATGAGGCTGATGAAATGAGGCCAACCAACCGCCGAGAGTGGGCGCAGGGAGGGGACCTGCGGGACATCAAAACCCCACCCCTTCGGGGACTGTGGATTCTTCACGCTTGAATCTAAAATGTTATTTTTTTCTCTCTTTTTCTCTCTCTCTATATAGCCGGGGATTAGTCTTCCTAATATATACTGTAAATACTGAATCGGTGGGTTTAATAGGGGATGCCTACTCGGAGGACTGCCGATGAAAGGCAGGATTGATAAAAATGATTGAAATGATTGAAATGATAATGATAATGGCCTTGGTGCTGTGGGGCGTGTGGACTGTGAAGCCCTATTCCGAGATGACCATTAAAGAACAAATGAGAAGTGACTTGCATCAACTAAGACACGAACTATACGGTAGCAAGCCCGAAAGTAAAATTGAGCATTGGAGTATTGACCGCTTCAATTGGATGCTCAACGGTGACTTTGGTAGGAACTACTATGAGCATTACCTCAATATGTTGGTTCATGCGGTAGATACGTTTTCATATAGACGCTTTAGGAGTATTGTAATCAATGCGTACACGACGATGCTATCCCTTGAGTATGATTGTTCATATGGTCATGCTCAGAAGTGCCTTATTGAAATAATTGACCCGTCGGGTAGATTCGTGGAACGCTTGAATCAAGAGTTGATTCAGCAAGCAGTCGTTCACTACAATGACCAAGTAGGAGAAGAAGCGGGCCGCATGGTATGGTTTAGTCCCACAGAAAACAAAATTGTTGAATGGGATGATGGAGGTGTTGGTTGAATATCCCAACATGACTACGGCCCCCTTCGGGGGGCCACCCTTGGGGGTCGGTCCATCGGGGGCCGGCCCATTCTGAGGTTACGGCTTGAGAGTTTCTCTCTCTTATTTTTTCTCTCTCTTATACAGGAAGGTGTGTTACTTCCTAATGATATAGACCAATATGGGCTGGATGATAGAACGTAGGTATTATAGGTGACCACCTTATCGGAGGACTGCCGAGAATGGCGATGGAAAGTGAGAAAATGATAGAGATAATAATGATGATGATAATGATGACCCTTGTGGTTCGGCATACGCCCAAGTGTGCGTGGCCGTGGTGCGAGTGTACTGTGGAAGTAATAACAGAAAGAGCGAAAGAAGTATGGCTGAGACTGAAATTAGTACGCCGAAAAATGGAGTATTGGTATTCACGTGACACCCGAATATATCGGGAATTAACTGATGAAGAGGCCGATATTAAAACCGAGATAGTAGTATGGGGTATGGATGAAGTAATTGAAGCACATCCTGAGTGGACAAAGGAAAATACCAATTTCAAGGCTTCATGGGCAGTACAAAAAGCATGGGCCAATAGTGGTCTATGGCCCTGTGGACGTATTGGTAGGGTGCCTTCGGATGGAAAGCCTGACTATGGATTAGTTGACGGTGATGGGGTATGGGCAGTCTATGAGTCCAATGGTGACTTAGTCGATGCCTCATGGGGCGGCGATGATACATGGGACGTTTCCGCTGATGAGTGGGCCGCATTTCAAGAGTGGGCCATTTGTGAATACAACTCTTGAATGAGTCAACAGGTCATAGGTTCGATACGGGTATTGCTACGCCCGAGTAACATGGGGTCGGCCTTCGGGTCGGCCCCGCCCTTTAGGTTACGGCGTAAGTTCTCTCTCTCTTGATTCTCTCTCTTTTATACAGGAAGGAGAGTTACTTCCTAATATAGAATATGAATGCAGGGAGAATGCCACTTGGGTAACTATAAGTATGCACACCCAATCCGCTAAATGCCGACGAAAGGTAGGAGATAACCAAGATGGATAGAGAAGAAGTGATACGACGATTGAAGAATAGGGTCGATGATGGCCGAAGCAGTAGTGCTGAAGCAATCATCAACTTGATTGATGCACTGCATGAGTGTGGGTTGGACGGAGCCGGTGGCGCACTTGACCACAAGAACATCATAGCAGCGTATGTGATGGTATGCAACCCCGACATAGCGAAGGAGTTGTATGAATACTTGAGAAGTATCAGGGTTCACAGGAACCTTTGAACAGGGAATACGGGTACAGTCGAAAACTTAGGAGGATTATGGATAGGGATAAGGATTCAGGGGGAGTCGGTGTCGAAGCCGGTGTCCCCCACCTTTTTTTTTCTCTCTCGTTTCTCTCTCTCATATACAGGAAGGAGAGTTACTTCCTAATAAGAATAATATCAAAGATACTGAAATATAAAAGGAGAATGCCACGTGGTTAAGACTATATAGTGGGGTGCAGTCCGGTAATCATGGACGGAACCCCCGAACCAAACAGACCTACATGGTGGAGGCGTGCTATATTCAACACACTGCACTTGAATGTGAGAAGAGAACATGAGTGGACCCTCAACTATGAGGATGCAACATTTAGCCGAGCAATAGCGAAAGACTTGGTAATGAATATCGAGAACAGAACGGTCCGAAAGGAAGTACCCGATGAAGAGGTGAAAGAATGAGTAATGGAGCGAATGTGGTAAGAGTAGCACCCCGTAAGTGCAACGTCGAAGGTGGCTGTGGAGACATGGCAACCTGTTGTGAAATCAGGGTAGCCGGAGGTCGAAGCGTGATGGTAAATTGGACCTGTGAATGCAGGACATGGACAGACACCTTTGAGTCATCCTACCAAGTGGTCACAGTCGATAGCAGGGACGTTTGAGGTGGTCAAGATGTGGTCCCCCCTCCCCGACACCGGCAAGCCACCATGAGGCATAGGTGAACTTGGTCAAACATGGTTTAGCCCACCATCACCAACGGGCTTTTTGATATGCTGCTCAAGTCCCCCTTCCTAATAGCGTGACTTTTTGGCATCCAAAAATTACATCTTCTTATAGGAATGGCACCGCCTACCCTCCCACACAATTTTTTACAATTTTTTTTTCAAAAGATTGATAAGTAGCCGCTTTCGTGGAATTACTGATGAACGATTGGGACTTGATAATTAAGCACGCTCCGAACCGACCAAAAACCCGAATGGGATTTGCCCGACATCTAAATGAAATTGACCCGACCCGTAGTGTCAAGGGTTGGGAGATGGCAATTTACCGATGGGAACAGGCTGGCAAACCTGACAAATCGCCGGTGCGAGCAGTATCGCAGCCCCTACCTCATCTTACCTCCGAATGGCTACTGGACCGACTGTACCATTATGATAAGGCGACTGATACCTACCTGACCCAATTACCGAAGGTCCGTGGTATTATCGCTGTTCCCGGTGAAGTCCACAGGGCCATGCTTGAAGACTACTCCGATGCCTCCGGCTCCAGCCTGACAGTCAGGCAACTCGCAGAAAAATACAACTTTCCTGCCCGTTGGATGAATAGTTATCGAACCATCCACGGCTGGTCCCACGCAAGCGACCCGTTCACCGATGAACAAATCCTATCCGAGCATCCTGAAACGCTCAAGGAACTACTTGCACAATCCCGTCGCAACGACATACTTGATGATATGCGTAAGAAAGAGGCTGTCCAGCAAAAGAAGGATGCTGAAGCCTATCGGGACATGCGTATGAAATGGTTAGATGAGTTCTTGAAACTTATCCCTGAAGAAAGGGCATCCGTTCCCGTGATGGATATGAGGCCATCAGATAGTCCCTATGCTGTCGTTATATCCCCTACCGACTTCCATTGGGGCAAACACGGTTGGGTTGATGAAGTAGGCGACGGCTATGACCTTGCGACAGCCGAACAAAGGCTCTTTGACAAGACCAACGAACTCATATGCCGCTTGCCCGGCCG